>Ga0123353_10003667_pt1 | contig 19485 bp, 18 predicted proteins | sample TergutLab28metaG_3_FD_92763 | JGI IMG/M metagenome (GOLD analysis project Ga0123353, IMG submission 92763) | Labiotermes labralis P3 segment gut microbial communities from Petit-Saut dam, French Guiana - Lab288 P3 | ecosystem: Host-associated > Arthropoda: Insects > Digestive system > Gut ... | reverse complement strand
GGGTACAGGTTGAATGACTGTGATACCAGTCCGATGTTCGCCCGCAACCGGTTGAGATCAGTTGAGGGCGCGTGGACAGAGACGCCGTCCACCCATATTTCTCCACTATCGATTCCCTCCAGGGCGTTGACTGTACGAACGAGGGTACTCTTGCCGGCGCCGCTTGGCCCGATGAAACCGAACACTTGTGATTTCGGAACGTCGATGGAGACATTTTTCAAAACTTCAAGTGTGCCGAACTTTTTTGATACGTTTTTTACGGAAACCATAAATTCTCCCTGGTTGTCCATTCACTGCCTCTCTTTCATGGCTTGGCTTCCTAATGGTCCATGCGAAATTTGCGCTCACAAAAGGCTATTAATTGAGAAAGCCCGTAAGTAATGCAAAAATAAAGCACGGCCACGAAAGTCCAGATCTCTATCGAACGGAATGTTGTTGCAACCAGGTTTTTTGCCACCATGGAGAGATCCACGATGGAAATGACCGATACAAGCGATGAATCCTTGACCAAAATGATAAACTGCGATGCCATTGGAGGCAGAACCTTGCGCAGCGCCTGTGGCAAAATCACATAACTCATGGCTTGCAGGTAGGTCATGCCGGACGCGCGCGCCGCTTCCATCTGTCCTTTAGGTACGGACTGAATGCCGGCGCGGACAATCTCCGCTACGAAGGCTCCGGAAAAGACGCCCAAGCCCGATACGGCCGACCAATAAGGGGTCAGCCTGAAAAAACGGCCAAGTACAAAAAATATCCATATAAGCAGCACCAGAAGCGGAACTCCACGGAAAAACTCAACGTATGCGGTAGATATTGCCCGCAGAAAACGAAACCGTGAAACCCGGAAAAGCCCTGCTATCGTCCCTATTGGGATGCTGAGAAGCAGAGCGAAAAACGATATCTCCATGGTCACTCGTATCCCCTTGAAAAATAGGGGCATATTCTGATAGATGACCTCCCAGTTCATATTCATAACGTCACCACGCAAACGTAAAATGAGGGAAGCATCCGCTTAAAATGAAGCATCCGCTTCCCATAATTTCAAAATATTTAGGCAAAACGCCCCTATTAATTAAGTTCTTTCAGCCAATCAATAACATTGACCATCCACTTGGTTCTCGAGGCGATTTCCGCTGGGCTGCCTATGTACTGGTAAAGGAATGAGTTCATCCACTGAACCATCGCATGGTCATTGAGCCGGCAGGCAATGCCCAGGTTTTCCAGGCTGATGAGGTCATGAATGCCTCGCACTTCATCGGGATGGCGGGCCTCATACACGATAATGCCGGGTTGGTCGTAAATAACTCCGTCGATCTGACCGTTAACCAGAGCCAGAGCTGTCTCGGGGAAAGTCGGAAAATGCAGGACTTCCGCCTCTTTGATTATAGCCTCCGCAAGCAGAGAACTGGTCTGTCCCTGAGGGGTAGCGATTTTCTTTCCCTTCTTATCGAGGTCTTTCCAGCTCTTGGTCTCGGTGTCTTTCTTGGGGACCATCAGAACCTGGCCTGTTTCGAAATAGGGGTTGGAGAAACTGACAGTGAGCGCCCGCTTGCCCGTTATGGACATGCCCGCAATCAGGATGTCTATTTCACCTGCGTGAAGAGCTGGGATCAGTCCAGCGAACTCGAACTGCCTGTACTCCACTTTTACGCCCAGTGCATTGCCCATAGCATTGCCAACATCGATGTCGTAACCTATAAATTCGCCATTCTTATCCATCATTTCAAAAGGATAATAACCGGGAGCCGAGCCGATGACTATTTTACCCGCCTTCAAAATCTTGTCGAGCGTCCCTTCAGCCGCCTCCGCCGAAAGCGCTCCGGCAAAAGTACAAATTAACACTCCCAACACTAGAAATAATCCCAATACTTTACTTACCTTCATTTTTCTTACCTCCTTAGAATTTTAACCGAGCAGTATAACTTTTCATATCCTGCAACGGGACATTGAGGACGCCGTCCCCTACAGTCTATTAATTATGCATTGTGAATTGTGCATTATAAATGCCGCCCCTTTTTATATTGGATCACGTTCTAGGAACGCTGTCATGCAGTGCAGAGAGCCGAATCCTTTCTTCAGCTCATTGACATCTATCTCTATGACCTCCACCCCGTTCCGTTCCAGCTCGGCCTTCGTAAGAGGATTCCCTTTGTTCATCAGGACCCTTCCAGGTTCCAGCGCAACTACGTTGACCGCGCATCCGCGTTTTACCTCATCCACGGACGGCGCTTCGATAATCTTGAAACCTTTCCGGATCAATATGTCCAAAACGTCGTATGGAACCTGCCACGGGAAAACTAACAATTTTTTCCTGTCCACCGGGTTCATAAGGCCATCAAGATGAGCGTGTCCCCACGGTATTTGAAAACGAAGTATATTGACGACCCCCATCGCTCTCAGAACGTCCTCTACCTGACGAACCCCTTCCTCGTTGCTGCGTACTCCCGTACCAAGAACGATAGTCTCCCGGTCGATCCAAATTCCGCAGGCGCCTTCGAATATGCCATTTCCGGAAATTGTCCTTACGATGGGGCAGCCGATCTTCGCGATCGCCGCAGCTACAGCACGCTCCTCACCGCGGCGAAACGCCGTAGCCTGGCGGCAAAGAATGGCGCCCTCAGGCGTCCCCAGTACGTTGTCGCGCATGAAAAGTGCGTTCGGCCGATCCTCACGCTGCTCTTCCACATAGTAAACATCAGCTCCGGATGAACGATATACTTCTGCCATGGCATCGTGCTGATCGCGTGCCTTTTGAGGGTCCATCACGTCCTTCCAACGCCAGTCGGACGGATTTTTGACGATCTCTATCTCTTTGCCGGGACGGCGCAGCAACACCGCGCGCAGCTTTCCAACTTCGGATGAAACGCTCCACCTGCGCCCCCAAGCAGAAACCAGATTTTCCTCGAATGAGGAAAGATCCGCAAACCACTTTTCTCCGTAATCATCAGCATCCTTTGTAGCAATATCCCTATCTGCGGTCATGCGCAATCATCCTCTCCTTAAAATAAGCGGCCTTCGCCGCAATTTTCGAAAATTATTTTCATTTTTACGATCAATTGTTTACTAAAATACATTATACCTCTTTTGCTTATATTTGCGAGATCGATTAGGAAACCAATTTCAAATAAGGTCATAAAGACTTCCAACTTTTAAATCCTTTCCCAAACACTTCCACAGCGTCACAAATTGAAACGAAAGCATTAGGATCATTGCGCTTCAGGTAATCCTTCAGTAAAGCGATCTGCCTGCTACTAAGCAAAGTCATTAAAACCGGACGCTCCTGACCTGTGAAAACTCCTTCTCCACGTAATAAAGTCGCTCCCCTGCCAAAAGTATTAATTATGTAAGAAGATACTTCCTTAGGGATGTTAGTGATGATGAAAGCCTGCTTTCGCTTATCGAATGAGTGCATGGTATTATCAACTAACACTCCGTAAACATAAAGAGCCACAATTCCGTAAATTGTCGAGTGCAGCCCTACAACGCCGAGAGACGCCCCCAATATGACAAGGTTAATCGCTACCGAAAAGCTTCCGATTTCAATGCCATATCGCTTGCGAAGCGCAATTGCGATTATATCCGTTCCTCCTCCTGATCCTCCCGTATGAAGGATCACAGCTCCGCTTATTCCCTTCAATACTCCGGATATTACCGCAGCTAAAAAACGATCGTCAGGAAGGTCAACCCTAATAGCGGAAAAAGTCGGTAACAACAGAGAGAACAGGGCAATATAGTACACACTGAAATATATTATATGCGGAGAAAGAAATTTCCATGCCCAGATAAAAAGCAGAATGTTCCCAATAAGAATGACCCATACAGGGGAAATGCCAAAGGTATAGTTTGACAAAATGGCTAATCCGGTTACGCCTAACTCCGGAAATTTGTAAGGAATGGTAAAATAAGCAACAGCGATTGCGTTCATAATGACGCCTAAGGTCAAAGCGGCAAAAACTTTCCATTCGTCGCGTATGAACTTAAAAAAACTGATTAATGCGCGTAGAATAAACATAAGAATTCCTCCTTAGTGATTTGAAAAAGAAATGAGGTATTATATCACTTTGCTATTTCCTGTTTTTTTTGATAATGTAATAGCGTTGATACGCAATCCTGATCCTTCGGAGAAAGGTCGCAAAACCGTTATTTATCTCTCCGACAGAAGAGCAGATTATTCGGCGTTCACTCCAAAAACATTGTGTAAAAGATACTACACTCTGTTCAACAATGAAAGGGGTATTTAATTTGACAACAAAAACACTGCCAGAATACGGGGCGCATAACATTCAGGTTTTGGAAGGGCTTGAAGCCGTAAGGAAACGCCCCGCAATGTATATAGGGGACATAACTCTAAGAGGTCTCCATCATTTAGTCTACGAAGTCGTTGATAACTCCATCGATGAAGCGATAGGAGGATATTGTACAAAGATTTACGTAACAATTCACCCAGACGAGAGCATATCGGTTGAAGATAACGGCCGCGGAATACCTACCGAACCTCATCCTTCAAACGGACGCCCAACATCTGAGGTAGTTCTGACAGTTCTGCACGCGGGCGGAAAATTCAATAACGATGCATATAAAGTTTCCGGAGGCCTCCATGGCGTAGGAATCTCGGTAGTGAACGCGCTTTCCGAATGGCTGATCCTTACGGTATGGAGAGACGGGCTCGAAAAAGTCCAGAGGTTTGAGTATGGCCTGCCGGTCACTGATATATCGGAAGGAGTCCCAAGTGAAGCGCGCGGCACTAAAGTCCATTACTTAGCGGATAAGACGATATTTGATGAAGTAAGGCACTCCATAGATACGTTAAAGGCAAGGCTCCGCGAACTTGCTTTCCTGAACCCCGGAGTGTGCATAACGATAGAAGATATGCGCGTAAACGAAAAAAAAGAATACTGTTTTGACGGTGGAATAAGGGCATTCGTGCAATACCTTGACAAAGGCAAAACACCGCTGATAAAAGAACCTATAATAATTACAGGGGAAAAAGACAATATTTCCGTTGAAGTTGGTTTTCAATATAACGATACATATCAGGAAAGGCTCCTCGCTTTCGCTAATTTGATACACACGCTTGAGGGAGGAACGCACGTAACGGGGCTGAGGTCAGCAATGACAAGGGCGATAAACGAAACAGCCCGCATTCAAAAACTATTGAGGGAAAAAGATGAAAACCTCAGCGGAGACGACCTTAAAGAAGGCCTGACGTGTGTCATTTCAGTTAAATTAACTAATCCGCAGTTTGAAGGCCAAACAAAGACAAAATTAGGAAACAGTGAAGTAAAGGGCGCTGTAGATTCTATCCTTTTCGAAGGACTGATGGTTTGGTTCGAAGATAATCCGGAAGCCATGAGACCCATTGTGGAAAAAGCGATACGCGCGCGCCAGGCGCGAGAGGCGGCAAAGAGAGCGAGAGAGCTTGTCAGAAAGGGCGCTATGACCGGGATGAGCCTGCCGGGGAAACTAGCCGACTGCTCAAGCAGGTCCCCGGAGAACACTGAACTCTATATAGTTGAAGGAGACAGCGCCGGAGGCAGCGCGAAACAAGGCAGGGATAGAAATTTTCAGGCTATCCTGCCGTTGCGCGGTAAAATTTTAAACGTGGAAAAGGCAAGGCTCGATAAAATGCTAGGCAGTAATGAGATAAGGATAATAATCCAAGCTCTCGGCTGCGGCATAGGGGATGATTTCGACATAAAAAAACTGCGGTATCATAAGATAATCATCATGACGGATGCCGACGTTGACGGCGCTCATATAAGCACGCTCCTGCTGACCTTTTTCTATAGGCACATGCCGGAGCTGATATCGAACGGACACCTGTATCTTGCTCAACCGCCCCTTTATCTTGTGCAAAAGGGAAAATCAAAAACATACTGCTACAACGAGAAACAACTACGGATGCACGTGGACGCAACGGACGGGACAAAAGCTTCGATACAGCGCTATAAAGGGCTTGGAGAAATGAACCCTTCTCAGCTTTGGGAAACGACAATGGATCCCGTTAACCGCTTCCTTAAAAGAATAGATGTTGAGGATGATATTGCGGCTGATGAGTATTTTACTATCCTTATGGGGGATAAGGTCGAACCGAGAAGGGAGTTTATATCTTCCCACGCGCGTGAGGTAAGAAATTTAGACGTTTAAGATATAAAGCTTCCATTTCATGAAGAAGAGGGCGTAAAATATGATTACACCTAACATTACAAATAATAAGCGAATGTTAGCGGCGGATGGAGGACTCCTTCTCGCCGCGTTTTTTTGGGGATTCAGCTTTGTTGCTATGAAACAAGCTCTTGAAACTTTTCCTACGTTTTGGGTTCTTGCATTGCGCTTTAATGCGGCATTCTTAATACTATGCGCTTTTCTGTGGCGTAGATTTTTTACTACTGGAGAAACTAAAAAATTATTTTCAATGGGGATGATAGCGGGATTTCTGCTTTTCGCCGGATATGCCACGCAGACTTTTGGCTTGAATTTTACAACATCAAGCAAACAGGCTTTTATTACATCAATATATGTCATTTTCGTGCCGATTTTTACCTGGATGATAACCCGTGTTTCCCCAAGCATAACATGTTGGGGGGCAGCTTTTCTGTGTTTCTTCGGGATGTGGATGCTTACCTCGGAAGACGCAAGCTCGTTCAATACCGGGGATGCTTTTACCGTCCTATGTGCAGTCATTTATGCTGCTCATCTCATGTACATAGGTTACGCAACAAGAAAAGTCTCTCCGATTTTGTTCGCATCACTACAGATCGGCATCGTCGGGGTATTTTCACTTATTATTGCGCTTCTCTTTTCCGAATGGCCGGGATTTAGCGGAACCGATGGCTTGTATGAAATAGGCTTTACGGTTCTTTTTCCTACTATAGGAGCGCTCCTGCTTCAAAATGTATGTCAAAAGTATACTTCTTCAACACATGCGGCTATTATTATTAGCCTTGAAGGAGTTTTCGGAGCTTTCGCAGGAGTGCTTCTGCTCGGAGAGCATTTCACATTACGAATGGGTATCGGCTGCTCAATAATATTTTTTGCGATAATTCTTTCCGAGCTTGCGCCGTTCATTTTTTCAAAGGATAATATAGAAAATGAAAGTACTTTTTGATTTCTGAATATTTCACTATGAAAGGAAAATACAAAAATGAATCATAAAAAAAATTTCTCAGTTGTATTGTTGGTCGTATCCGTATTATTTTTAACATTTGTTAATGTCAAAGACGCGGATGCAGAAAGGATGACGGATGCTTGGAGAAACCTGCTTGAAAAACGTTCTTCATCAATCTTTACAGAGTCCATTGATCTTGGAGGACTGCGCGTAGGCGGACGCGGTAAAATAACGTTCACATGGCTCGACAGAAGCCTTCTTAAAGTGTTGGAAAAAGATATGGATGTCGATGAGTCAGTCGTCACTGGCCTTGACTATTATTACGGGTATAAGCCGGAAATAGCGAAACTTATTAAAAACAGAGACGTTTTTCTTCTGTCATATCAGGCGATAAAACGCTGGGATTTTAAAATAGAAGCAATAGTCATAAATGGATACCGTTTAACAACCGATGACATTTTAACCCATCCTTCCTTTCGTGTTCTTGGGGAAATACCGCCGTTCAAAGAACGTGAGAAAATGGTAGAGGATGAGGGCGAGCTGGATGATTTTCAGTTGCATGTCGCGGTTCCGTCAATACCAAAGAGAGGTAAGGCTATATTATCCTATGAAGATGATAGTGTGGAGTGGGAAATCCCGAAGTAATGATAACTCTTGGCATTGAGAGTAGCTGCGATGATACAGCGGTGGCAGTTATACGCGACAGCAGGGAGGTTTTATCCGAACGTGTTTCCAGTCAGATAACGGAACATCAGCGTTTTGGAGGAGTCGTTCCTGAATTTGCAGCCCGTATGCATCAAGAGGCGATCCTGCCGTTAATAAAGCTGGTAATGGACGAAGCCCGTGCTAAAATGTCCGAATATGAGAACATAGATCTAATTGCTGTCACACGCGGCCCCGGGTTGATGGGCTCGCTCATGGTAGGAGTCCTTACCGCCTGTGCGCTCGGGAGCGCTTGGGACGTTCCGGTAATAGGAGTTAATCATATAGAGGGACATATATTTGCTAATTTCATATCTGACGAATCATTGGCTCCCCCTTTTTTAAGCCTTGTCGTTTCAGGCGGGCATACGGAAGTACTTCTTGCACGTGGTTGGGGAGATTACGTTATTTTGGGCGCAACAAGAGATGATGCTGCGGGGGAAGCCTTTGACAAGGCAGCGAAGCTTCTGGGGCTTCCATATCCCGGAGGAGCTGTCATAGACTCATTAAGCGTAAAAGGTAATCCTGAAGCGTTCAGTTTTCCTGTTCCGCTTAAAAATACAGATGAAGTTGAATTCAGTTTCAGCGGGTTAAAAACCGCTTTGCTATGGAAACTGAAACAGCTCCCTCAGGGGAATGCGAAAACGGAGATAATTAATGATATTTGCGCATCATATCAAGCTGCTATCGTTAACAGCCTAATGACTAAACTTGAGCTTGCTGCCAAAAAAACAGGAATAAAAAAGGTCGCGATATCCGGAGGGGTTGCTGCAAACAGTGCATTAAGAGCAGCTATCCAATCTAAAGCAGGTAAATGGGACGTCTTTATACCACCTGTCGCCCATTGCACGGATAATGCCGCTATGATAGCTGCTGCAGGAACCGTTGCGTGGAAACGCGGAGTCAGGATGAATACTATAGTACCTGATCCTTCGCTGAAACTGTAAAACAAGAATATAGATTGTTTTGGCTTACTCATTATTGTATTTTCAATGCTCTATCGCACATTTTGCGCAAAGTTTGAGGCATATTTTCATTATTTTTTTACCCTTTAGGGTATTACATATAAAAACTCATAATAGTAAATTAAATGCAAACATTTTTCCGCATGTTTTAAGCCATATATATTGAAAAGGAGGGGAGAGAATTATGGAAGAAGTAAAAGTTTCTTTTATGCCTGATTTTACAAATGACTCCAAAATTCCTCCTGCTGTGAATGGAAAAGTCGCTATTATAACAAATGCGATTGCTGTTTCGGAGGAAGAATATCGTTCAGCTCAGGAAATGACGGCTAAGTACGGAGAAAGAATAATTCATGCCACATGGCCGAATAATTTCCTTGCTGAACGGGAGCAAATGGTCAGAATAGTGGGAAAGATTGCTACTGACCCTTACGTTAAGGCCCTTATAATCAATCATGCTGTTGTGGGAACTAACGAGGCAGTTGATAAGCTGTTAGAAACAAGAGATGATATTTTCATAGCATACTGTAACCCTCAGGATGAAAGTAAATCAGTGGCCGCACGCGCAAACCTTGTCCTTGCGTTTGATGAACTTGAAATGGGCAATACGGTGCCTATTCAGGCGAAAGAAATGGGCGCTACTGCTCTTGTCTACTATTCATGCCCACGTCATATGGGCATAACGTATTTGGCAAAAAAAAGAGAGCTTATGAGGAAAAAGTGTACAGAAATTGGGATTGAGTTTGCAGACATTATAAACCCGGATCCGATAGGCCCGGGGCTACCTGCCGCGTATAGGTTTATAATGGAAGATGTACCGAAGAAGGTTGCAAAGTATGGAAAAGATACCGCATTCTTCTCATCTAACTGTACTATGCAGGTTCCACTGATCAAAGCAGTAATGGACGCTGGCGCAATTTATCCGCAGCCATGCTGCCCGTCTCCTTATCATGGATTTTTGGCGGCGCTCGGAATTGAGTCGAATTTGGAAAACTCGAATAATTTGCAGCACGTTATTGACGAGACCAAGAAAACTCTTAAAGAAAAAGGGCTTGAAGGAAGATTCTCAACATGGCCTGCCGCTACAGCTATGATGTTCACAATTGTAAGTACGGAATACGCGTTTAAGATCATTAATGGCGAAGTCAGCGCTGACAAGCTGGATACTGATGTTTTGAAGAAGTTTTTTTCAGAATATGCCAGAGTTGAAGTTTCAACAAAACCATATGTTGACGAGGAAGATAAAGAGTACCAGAACTTCCTCTTGACCACTATGGAATACTTAATTTACTGAAAAAGGAGGGAGAGCTATGAAAAATACTGACATCTCTTTTCCTGAACCGGCTTTTGAAGATAACTCAAATATTACTCCTGTTGTGAACGGAAAAGTCGCTATTATCACAAATACGATTAATACATCTGAGGAAGAATATCGTTCAGCTCACGAAATGGCGGCTAAGTACGGAAAAAGGGTAATCCATGTCACATGGCCGAATAATTTTCTGGCTGAAAGGGATCATATGGTCAGAGTAGTTGAAAAGATTGCCGCTGACCCTGACGTTAAAGCCCTTATAATCAACCAGTGTGTTACGGGAACCAATGCAGCAGTTGACAAGCTGTTAGAGACAAGAAAAGATATCTTTATAGTATACTGTAACCCTCAGGATGATCTGAAAGAAGTAAACGCGCGCGCGAACCTTATCCTTGCGTTTGATGAATTTGAATTAGTCAATTCAGCTTCTATTCAGGCTAAAAAAATGGGCGCTAATACACTTGTCCACTATTCATGCCCGCGCCATATGGCTATAAAGCGTTTGTCCCAAAGAAGAGTGCTTATGAAGCAAAAATGCAATGAAATAGGAATTGATTTTGTAAATGTCACAACTCTGGATCCGATAGGGCTGGTATTACCTGTTGCGTATAGATTTATCATAGAAGATGTGCCTAAGATGGTCGCAAAGTATGGGAAAGATACTGCATTCTACTCAACTAACTGCACATTGCAGGTTCCGCTGATCAAAGCAGTAATGGATACGGGCGCAATTTTTCCGCAACCATGCTGCCCATCGCCTTATCATGGATTCGTGGCGGCGCTTGGAATTGAGTCGAATATGGAAAACCCGAATAACTTGCAGCACGTCATTGACGAGACCAGGAAAATTCTTAAAGAAAAAGGGCTTGAAGGAAGATTTTCAACTTGGCCTGCCCCGATGGGCATGATGTTTATAGCTGGCAGTACGGAATACGCAATGAAGCTCATTAATGGCGAAGTAAGCGTTGACAAGCTGAATGTTGAAGTTTTAAAGAGATTGTTTTCAGAATATGCCAAATATGAAGTATCAATTAAACCATACGTTGATGAAGAGGATATAGAATACCCGAATTACATGTCGGTTGCCATGGAATACATCACTTACTAAAAAAGAGGAGAAGTAATGAAAAAAGCGGATATAACTTTTACTGCACCGGCTTTTGCAGATGGCTCTAAAACTACTCGTGTTGCGAAAGGAAAGGTCGCAATTATCACGAATACTGTTGCCGTATCCGAGGAAGAATATCGTTCAGCTCAGGAAATTACAACTAAGTACGGAGAAAGGATCATTCATGTCACGTGGCCGAATAATTTTCTGGCTGAACAGGATCAAATGGTTGCAATAGTTGAAAAGATTGTAGTTGACCCTGACGTTAAATCCCTTATCATAAATAATGCTGTTATTGGAACTAATGCGGCTGCTGATAAACTGTTAAAGGCAAGACAAGATATCTTCATAGTATACTGTACTCCTCAGGATGATCTGAAAGATGTGATCACGCGCGCGAACCTTGTCCTTTCGTTTGATGATCTTGAAATGGGCAATACGATGCCGATTCAAGCGAAAAAAATGGGAGCTAAGGCTTTTGTCCACTATTCATGCCCTCGCCATATGGCAATACAGCATTATTCAAAAAGAAGGGACATTTTGAGGGCAAGGTGCTATGAAATTGGGATTGAGTTTACAGACACTGTAACTCCGGATCCGATAGGCCCGGGGTTGCCTGCCGCGTATAGATTTATCATGGAAGATGTACCGAAGAAGACAGCAAGGTATGGAAAGAATACAGCATTCTTCTCATCTAACTGTAGAATGCAGGTCCCACTGATCAAAGCGATAGTCGATAACTGTGCGATTTATCCGCAACCATGCTGTCCATCTCCTTATCATGGATTTGTGGCAGCGCTTGGAATTAAGTCGAATATGGAAAACCCGAATAACTTGCAACACGTCATTGATGAGACCAGGAAAATTCTTAAAAACAAAGGGCTTGAAGGAAGGTTTTCAACATGGCCTGCCCCGACAGCAATGATGTTCACATTTGGCAGTACGGAATACGCAATGAAGATTATTAATGGCGAAGTCAGCGCTGACAAGCTGGATACTGGAGTTTTAAAGAAGCTCTTTTCCGAATATGCTAAAGCTGAAGTTTCAATGAAGCCATACATTGACGAAGTGGGAAATGAATACCCGAATTTCCTCTTGACTAATATGGAATACTTGGTTTACTGAGAAAATGAGGAGAGAAGTAATGGAAAAAGCAGATATTACTTTAACAACACCGGCTTTTGCAGATGGTTTAAGAATTCCTCCTGTTGCAAAAGGGAAGGTCGCAATTATTACGAACACTGTTGCCGTAGCTGAAGAAAAATATCGTTCAGCTCAGGAAATGGTGGTCAAGTACGGAGAAAGGGTCATTCATGTCACATGGCCGAATAATTTTCTTGCTGAACGGGATCAGATGGTCAAAATAGTTGAAAAGATTGCCGCAGACCCTGACGTTAAGGCGCTTATATTAAACCAGGGCGTTGCAGGAACCAATGCGGCAATTGATAAACTGTTAGAGACAAGAAAGGATATTTTCATAATATACTGCAACCCTCATGAAGATCTGAATGAAGTTGCCGAGCGTGCGCATCTCGTTCTTGCGTTTGATGAACTTAGAGTAGGCAATATGTTGCCTGTTCAGGCGAAAAGAATGGGCGCTAATGTATTTGTCCACTATTCATGCCAACGCCATATGGCTATGTCGTCTTTGTCACAAAGAAGAGGGCTTATGAGGCAAAAATGCATTGAAATGGGAATTGAATTTGTAAGCACTATGACTCTTGATCCGATAGGACCGGGTTTACCCGTTGCGTATAGATTTATCATGGAAGACGTACCGAAGATGGTCGAAAAATATGGAAAAGATACAGCATTCTTCTCATCTAACTGTTCAATGCAAGCCCCATTGATCAAAGCTATAATGGATGCGGGCGCCATCTTTCCGCAGCCATGCTGTCCATCTCCTTATCATGGATTCGTGACGGCGCTAGGAATTGAGTCGAATATGGAAAACCCGAATAATTTACAGCACGTCATTGACGAGACCAGGAAGATTCTTAAAGAAAAAAAGCTTGCAGGAAGGTTTTCAACATGGCCTGCCCCGATATCAATGATGTTCACATTTGGCAGTACGGAATACGCAATGAAGATTATTAATGGTGAAGTAAGCGCTGACAAGCTGGATACTGAAGTTTTAAAGAAGTTCCTTTCAGAATACGCCAAAGTTGAAGTATCAGTGATGCCTCACATTGACGAAAAAGGTAAAGAATACCCGAATTTCCTCATGACCACTATGGAATACCTCACTTACTAAAGAAATGAGGGAAAGGTTCCATCGCCCGGCGGCCGGGATGCATTTAATTTTTTACATTTGGCGAATAACTGAAACAATATACAAATTATTAAAAACATTTGATTTTGAACTTGAGTTATACTAAAATAAGAGAGCAGTTTAAACATACTAATACAAGGGGGTAACAAACTATGAAAAGAGTAGTGATTTTTCTTTTAGCATTGATTTTGGTTATGAGTATAGGCGGCATTTGTTTTGCTGCAGGAGGTAAGGTCGCCATAGTTACCAATACAGTTTCTCAGAATGAGGAAGAGTATCGTTCAGCTCAAGCAATGGTGGCTAAGTACGGTGATAAGATTGTTCACGTCACATGGCCGGACAATTTTATGACTGAGCAGGAGCAGATGATCAGCATAGTAGCCAGGCTTGCAGCCGATCCCGACGTCAAGGGCCTTATACTCAATCAGGCCGTTCCAGGGACCAATGCGGCAGTTGATAAGCTGATGGAGACAAGAAAGGATGTTTTCATAGTATACTGCACAACTCAGGAGAATCCGCCTGATGCGGCGAAACGCGCAAGTGTTGTGTTGCAGCCCAACAACCCTCAAATGGGTAATACGATTCCTATTCAGGCCAAGGCAATGGGAGCAAAGACGTTCGTTCATTATTCTTTTCCGCGCCATATGTCTCAGCCGCTTCTTTCGGCAAGAAGGGAACTTATGAAGATAAGATGCGCTGAATTAGGAATAGAGTTTGTTGATGCCACAGCTCCGGACCCGACGGGTGATTCGGGGGTTCCAGGCGCTCAGCAGTTCATACTTGAAGATATACCCAAGATGGTCGCGAGATACGGCAAAGATACTGCATTCTTCGCAACCAACTGTGCAATGCAGATTCCGATGATTAAATCGGTAGTGGATACAGGATCAATTTATCCGCAGCCATGCTGCCCGTCTCCTTTCCATGGATTCCCGACGGCTCTTGGAATAACGGCGGACAGAGAGAACCCGGACAGCTTGCAGCATGTCATTAATGAGACAAGAAAATTCCTTAAAGAAAAGGGCGTTGAAGGAAGGCTTTCGACGTGGCCGGTCCCGGTATCCATGATGTTCACGGCTGGCGCCACGGAATATATTATGAAGATCATTAACGGCGAAACCAGCCTTCGTATGTTAGATAAGGACGTTATGAGCCAGTGCCTTTCGGAATATGCTAAGGTTGATGTAGAAATGACTCCTTATATTGACGCGGGTACTGAATATGATAATTTCCTCCTCACAATAATGGGATTCCTTACCTACTAATTTAAGAAGGATTCACCGAAGAGAAGAATTGAATTTGAGGCAAAAAGGGATGCTTTATTCGCATCCCTTTTTTTACTTATAAGCTGCGTGAGGAGGGAAAATTTTGAAAGATACTTTGCTTCGTTTCAGTAATGTATCAAAAAATTATTATGGAAATGTAGTGTTGGAAAATATCAATTTTGAAGTTCGTGCGGGTGAAATCCACGCGCTTATCGGAGAAAACGGCGCCGGCAAATCAACGCTTATGAACGTGCTTTTTGGTATGCCGGTAATTCATACTACCGGAGGATATGAGGGAGATGTCCTTATCAACGGAGAGAAGGTTGATATAAAATCTCCTTATGAGGCCATGCATGCGGGAATAGGCATGGTTCACCAGGAATTCATGCTGATTCCCGGGTTTACGATAACCGAGAACATAAAAATAAACAGGGAGATAACGCTCCCTAATATGGTTTCAAGAATCCTGGGAAAGAGACTTGAAACCCTGGACATGATAAAAATGAATACAGACGCGCGTAAGGCCCTCGATACTCTTGATATGGGAATAGAGGAATTCACTTTGGTTGCGGGGCTCCCCGTAGGTCATAAACAGTTTATAGAAATAGCGCGCGAAATTGATAAAAGCGGAATAAAAATCCTTGTGTTCGATGAACCTACCGCCGTGTTGACCGAATCGGAAGCGCATAACCTTCTTAACGCAATACGCAGGCTTTCACAACTTGGAATTGGAATAATATTTATCAGCCACAGGCTGGATGAGGTAATTGACGTTGCCGACCGCGTAACGGTCCTGCGGGATGGTCAGCTTGTAACGACCAAAGAGGTTAAGGATACAAACGCGGTTGAAATAGCACAGTTGATGATAGGGCGCAGCGTTACCATTGAAAGGGTACATTCTGATAAAAGAAAGATTTCGGACGATATAATGCTCAGCGTAAAGGGTTTGCGTGTAGGAATGCCAGGCGAGATGGTGAGAGGCATTGACCTTGAAGTCCGAAAAGGAGAAATCATTGGGATAGGCGGACTGGCGGGACAGGGCAAATTAGGGATAGCGAATGGCATAATGGGAACTTATCCGGCTCGCGGAGAAGTCATTTTCAATGGTAAGCCGCTGAAAATGAACGCTCCCCATTTAACGATAGCATCCGGAATAGCTTTTGTCAGCGAGGACAGAAAAGGAGTGGGGCTTCTTCTGAATGAATCAATAGAGCTTAATATCGCGTTTACGGACATGCAGATAAATAATGGCTTCCTTCATAAGTTTGCCGGCTTTACAATCAAAAACTACCGTGAAATCAGAAAACACGCGGAGCGCATGATAAAGGACCTCGATATACGCTGCAAGTCTTCTCTGCAGAATACGGGCAGCCTGAGCGGCGGGAATCAGCAGAAAGTATGCGTAGCGAGGGCTCTTACCCAAAAGCCGCAGTTTATTTTTGTTTCAGAACCAACAAGAGGCATTGACGTTGGGGCAAAAAAGCTAATACTTGATCTTTTGTTTAAACTCAATGAGGAATACGGCATGACCATAGTCATGACATCGTCTGAGTTAGCGGAGATGCGCAGTATTTGCGACAAAATAATAATTATATGCAATGGGACTGTGGCTGGAGTTCTTACGCCGGACGCAAGCGACGCCGATTTTGGACTCATGATGTCCGGAAGTCGCATCCGAAATGCAGGGGACGCTGCCCTCACAGACAAAGGAGGGATTTAAATGACTGATCAGGCAAACACTAGTGTCTTACGCCTGAAATCTCCCGGTAATATAGGGATTGCCACACTAATAATAGCCGCATTTTGGTTTACTACATTGATAGGCGCTTATTTTACCGGAATCTCTGTCCAGACCCTTTTGAGCGATACCATGAAACGAGCGGGAATGAACGGCATACTTGTCCTTGCGATGGTTCCCGCAATACAATCCGGGACGGGGCCTAATTTTGCCCTGCCTGTAGGAATAGTATGCGGTCTGTTCGCGTTGATATGCGCAATAGAGTTTAATCTTACTGGTGCTTTATGCTTATTTGTGTCAATAATTCTTTCTATTCCTATAGCCGTTATCGCGGGATATGCTTACGGTAAACTGCTTAACGCTGTGAAAGGCTCGGAGATGACCATCGCGACTTATACCGGATTCTCCATAACTGCGCTGATGTGCCTTGTATGGATGATGGTTCCGTTCACTAATGAGAAGATAGGATGGTTTCTCGGTGAGGGATTAAGGGAGACTATTCAGCTTGGCGCAGTTGATGCCGCTTTTATCATTAATAATTTCATGGCATTCAAAATAGGGGAAATAATAATACCAACGGGGCTGCTTTTAATTTTTGGATTCTTTTCAGTATTGGTCTGGCTGTTTTTCGATTCAAAGTCAGGAATCGCGATATCGGCGGGAGGTATAAATCCAAAGTTTGCACAGGCGACGGGGTTGAACATTGACCGTAACAGGATATTGGCTAATATTCTATCAACGGTGCTTGGAGCTATAGGGATAATAGTATATTCACAGAGTTTCGGCTATGCGCAGCTCTACACGGCTCCTCTGATGATGGCGTTCCCGGCTGTTGCGGCGGTTCTTATAGGCGGAGCTACAGCCTCCCGTGCAAACGTTTTGAATGTGATAATTGGGGTTTTTCTTTTTCAGGGACTCCTTACGACCGCGTTGCCGGTCGCTAACGAGATTTTTAAGGGAACCGACCTGTCGGAGGTAATGAGGATGATAATACAGAACGGAATAATTCTTTATGCTCTGACGCAGGTTAAGAGAGGAGGCTGATAATATGCTGCTTGGAGAAGAAAACAAGGTAGTTTTTAACTATAAGGGAATACTATCATGGGTGCTGGATAATATAGTCACGATAATATTCGTACTGTTTGTTTTATTCGGGTTCATGATCTCTAAGGATATCCGTATGAACTACTTTCTCTCGGAATTGTGTGACAGGTTATTCAGAAACTCTTTTTTAGTGCTTTCCCTGATAATACCTGTTCTGGCTGGGCTTGGACTCAACTTTGGAATAGTTATCGGAGCAATGTGCGGACAGGCCGCCATTGCACTGGCAAGATATCATGGACTTGGCGGCATGAGCGGCCTTCTGTTTTGTTTCGTAATCTCGTTCTTATTAGCTGTTCTTTGCGGATACTTCACAGGGAAGCTCTATAACAAGACACGAGGTCAGGAAATGATAGCGGGGCTCATCGCGGGATTTTTCGCTAACGGGGTTTATCAGTTTATATTCCTGTTTATGGTGGGTGTAATAATAAAGGTTCCTGCTACGCATCCGTTGATAATGCCTAACGGTATTGGCGTAAGAATGACTGTTGACCTTGTGCCGGTCGAAAATGGCGGATTAAAGTTCGCACTTGAGAACATGTACAAAATTCCATTCGTTCACGCTCTTCTCGTAGTAGCGCTTGTGGCGCTCGTAATACTGTTTATTGGATACTATTTGAACAAAAAGAGGGGCGAAGGATATAAGAACCGTCCTGTATCCTTTGGTTTTAACGTTCTTATGTGCCTGTTAATTGCCAGTATGGCAGTTTATGTTATGGCCGCAGCCCCTAAACTCTTTGGAGTATCGTCTAACCTTAACGCTATAGCGTCAAATCTTAATAAAGAATCTGATCTCGAAGCTGTAAAATCCGAACTCCGTGCTATAACGTCTGAAATTAGCGCTATAGCTGCAAATGATGATGTGATAGCCCCAAGGCTCAATGCTGCTGTATCCGACATCAACGACATGATAATACCGAATCTCACGCCGGCTAAACTCAATGCTGTAACGTCCTTTATTTATGCTACGGCTTCCGATATCAATACTGCAGCTATAGTATCCAGCCCCAATGTTATGGTATCCAATTTCATGCAAGTTCGTACTGTTCCGGTGGCTGTAGGGCTTTTGATAATAGGTTTGTGTATATTTACGTCACTGATAATGAGGACGAAATTAGGGCAGGATTTTCGTTCTGTTGGACAGAGTCAGCATATAGCGGAAGTGTCGGGAATAAACGTTGACAGGACAAGAATAATAGCCACTATAATCTCAACCGTTCTCGCAGGATGGGGACAGTTGATATTTATTCAGAGCCTGGGCACACTGAGTACTTACAGTGCTCATACCCAAATAGGCATGTTCTCAGTTGCCGCACTGCTTGTGGGTGGAGCTTCCACTTCCAGGGCTAGTGTAAAAAACGCAATATTCGGCACCATACTTTTCAACGCAATGTTTATAATGTCGCCGACAATAGGGGAGTCTCTGTTCGGAGCAGCTGGTTTAGCAGAGTATTTCAGGACCTTAATGGTCTATGGAGTAATAGGAGTTGCCCTTGGGCTTCACGTATGGAAAGCCAATAAGAAGAACCGCATAGTGGTTGAATAAAGCAGTGAAAACATTTATTTATAACAAGGGCAGCTTTGCCGCCCTTGTTTTTTACTTTATATTAACCCAGTCAATTACCGCTAAAGCATTATCGCCGCCTACCACATAACCGCGCTTATTCAGAGATTGAACATAAAAATCATAGTCCACCAGTTCGCCATTTATATAATATCTCCATTCAGCCTCTGCTCTACTTGCCTCATCTGGATAGTCATACGGGTTGCTTGAAGCAACCGCTGCAACGCTGTAACCGTCATCAGCTATTCGATATATTGTATAATCGCCCTCCATACTGTCTATTAAGCCATTGCTTAAAATTACGCTTGATCCCTCTCTGCTCCATGGAACTTCACGCAGATTACCTAAGGCAT
>Ga0123353_10003666_pt1 | contig 19485 bp, 15 predicted proteins | sample TergutLab28metaG_3_FD_92763 | JGI IMG/M metagenome (GOLD analysis project Ga0123353, IMG submission 92763) | Labiotermes labralis P3 segment gut microbial communities from Petit-Saut dam, French Guiana - Lab288 P3 | ecosystem: Host-associated > Arthropoda: Insects > Digestive system > Gut ... | reverse complement strand
GCTACCAAAAACGAAAACTAATTGTTATCGCAAACCACGTAAGTACAAAGACTTACAAACACTGGGCGGCACGGGATTCGAACCTGTGACCTCTGCCGTGTGAAAGCAACGCTCTAACCAACTGAGCTAGCCGCCCCAAAATACCCAAAACACATCTTCGCGAAGACGATCAACGCAGAAAACAACCTCATACACCTGCATTCTACGATATTGTCTCCCTGATGTCAAGAGGCCATTTTTGACAAGACCCATTTACACCTCGTAAAAAGGTACGCAGTCCGACTTTTCTTTTTCTCCGTTTCCGGTAGAATCCGATTTCTATGAAATACTTACTACCGTGCAAATGTGGACAGTCCATTGAAATTGAACCGGGACAGGCGGGACAAACGGTCACGTGTGTCTGCGGAGAGAATTTGACCGTGCCTTCCATGTTGCAGGTAAAGGCACTACCAGTCGCAACGACGAAGTCGGAGCCGTCGCAGAAACAAACCGGCACTTCCAGCAAAATACCCTACAATACGCCCCTCGTACTGGGCATTCTCGGGATTGTGTGTTTGCTGCTCTCACTCTTTCTTTGGTGGTTTGGCTCACGATACGGGTGGTTTCACATGGGGTTCGTGGCATCTCGCGGTCTTGGATGTGCATTGTTGATGTCGGCGATTGCCTTTGCGGTACGGGCATGCGCAAAATCGCCGTTGACAGAAGACACCACTGTGCGACGAACGTTTTTTGTCATCGGAGTTACACTCATATTTCCAGCATTTCTTCTTATGTTCTATCTGTATGATTGGGCACCACAACCTAGACATGTATCGTTCAAACGTACCTATTATACATACGGCTCCGAACGAAAATGGTTGCCTCAAGATTCCACCCCGATTGCTCCCTCGGAACATGATATACTCTGGATGACAGATGTGTACATTGATCAAATGTATCCGATGCAGTTATTCTTTTACTTCCGAACACTCGAAAAGCCCACGTTCAGTTATAATTTCCAGGACAATTACGGGGCAGTCAAAGATACGCATCGCATTTGGATCACAGTAAACATCATCCTGTTTATCCTTGCAATAACAAGCATTGTTGCCTCATTTTTTATGCCAAAACAGGTCGTAGTAGTAACCGGCTGGAGCGGTAGCGAGTGGCAGTGAACAGTCAACCGTGTTGTTTTTCCGCACGGGTTTTGCTAAACTACTTTCAGCGCGTGTTGGTTGCCGCGTCTTATGCTTTCGACACTCCTTCTCTGGAATGTGTGCTCGTCTGCATCGTGCCCGATACCGTCAGAATGAATGCCGCGCCCAACCCAAGCCCTCGGACAGCGAAACCGAGCCGCCACTGACTGAACCCATAGCGTAAGAGTCCTCCGCCTCCATATCGAATGTCCCACCGCCAAGATAGCGATCATTCTGCGTGGTCAGTGAATGAACCCAACGCTGGCGATAGTCGTAGGCGACAAAAACCATGTAAATCAGTCCTATCGTAGTAATGGCAATCGCGGTGAGTAGTACTCCGTAGCCCAGCGGGTCCACCGGTGTTACTCCATGCGCGCCCGTTTGTGTCGGATTTTGCGCCAGAAGACCGGCTGAATAATCTTCCGATTCTGAATCGGGTGAATCACCGATAATCTTCGGATTAATCATCTCCTCTTCTAATGCCCCTTGCGCGAGTGGCGGCGATGTGTCCATTATTCCCGCAAGATCGCTGACCGAATTCTGCGACCGCACGGTCTCAGTGCGTTCCACATTCACTGGCGGAGAGTCTTGCAACGGCATGAGCGGACCAAGCCGCGGTGGAACCGTAATCGGTTTATCCAGCGGCTTTGCTACCACGTAAGGTTCCCGCGATACCACCGTCTCACTGATTTCGGGCTTGCTGATGAAAGGTGATTCTGACACCGTGGTTATGATGCCGTTTGACACGGGATACGACAGCGGTACTCCATAAACGGGCGTATCGTAATAGATCGTTACCGTCTCACTCATGGGGACGTTAGAATACCGAATCGGCGAAAAGAGGGACTGATCCGCATAGACGGCAACGGTCAACAGCGCAACAACAGAAACAAACAGCGGTTTCATCGGACGAATACACTGACAGAAATCAAAACACCGTGGACATTATAACAATGGTGTTCGGTAAAATCAAGACACCACGAAAACAACGTAAGGCTTCAAGGCTTTCGCCGGAAAGAAAGGTGACTCGCCGCGTGAAATTTAGAAAGGGCAGGATTTAGCATTTCCAGCGCAAAATCGATACTCCACCTTGTGTATTTTCCTACTGGTCGCATGGGTGTGTAAAAATAACCGGGGAATCTGTACAATGGTACGCTATGAAAATGGATGACTATTATCAAATACTTGGCGTATCCAAGACGGCTTCGCGGGAGGAAATTCAGAAGGCGTATCGGCAACTTGCACGAAAGTACCATCCTGACTTCAATCAAGATAAGCCGAAGGCGGCAAAGGAGAAATTTCAGCAAGTTCAGGAAGCCTTTGACGTGCTGGGAAATCCTGAAAAACGCCGGATATACGACCAGTACGGTGTCTCACCGGATCAGATTGGCTCAGGCGGCGGACAGGGACCGTTTCAATGGTCGTTCGGCGGCGGAGCACCGGGTCGGAAAGCCAACTTTAAGTTCGACAATATCGAGGACATTATGCACATATTCGGCGGGGGTGGTTTTGGTGGTGTGTCCCCCGATGAATTTATCAGTGCCGGTCGTCCCTCACGCGGAAAAGACATTGAGCAAACGCTCAAGATTCCTTTTACGTTGTCGATAACGGGCGGGAAAAAGGATGTGATTGTCGGTGGTCGAACGGTTTCCGTTACCATTCCCACCAACGTGACAGAGGGCAGTAAAATCCGACTGCCGGGATTGGGTGAGGCTGATCCGAGCGGCGGTGGAGCCGGAAATCTGCTTCTAACACTCCACGTCGAAGAACATCCTTGTTTTAGTCGGCGCGGTCATAACTTGTACGTTGACGTTCCCATTTCGCTGAAAGAGGCGGTGTTTGGTACGAAAATTGATATTCCCACTCCGAAGGGGAGTGTAACCCTAACCGTTCCCGCCGGTGTGTCAAGCGGAATGAAACTCCGAATTAAAAAGTGCGGCATTGTATCATCTTCGGGGGGAACAGGCGACTTGTTTGCCCTATTGCAGGTTGTTTTACCCAAAAACTGGTCGGACGCGGACAAGGCGTTGCTGGAAAAACTACACGCCGAACCGGATGAACCAATTCGCGGGAAATTACGTTGGGAATAGAAACTGAAAAATATACTGTTGACGAGGACGAATTGGACGTTCTGTATTGACCACCCCTGCCCCTCCATAGAGGGGAATTATTATCGCTCCCCTCCTTCGGAGGGGTGTCCGATAGGGCGGGGTGGTCTCTCGACGGGCAAAGGACCATTGTCATGGTGAGGAGCAGTATAGTCCGGTTGTACCGGTTATTGCGGTTGCATTCAATTTTGCCTTCCCGGAACGCCGAAAGACCAGATGTCGGTACATCGTTTGACCGGTACAATAACCGTAAATCGACAGATGTTTTTCCTATCCGTTCGTTCCATCGGTAGAGTACAGCATGGGGACCGCCAAAAAAATAAACCGCGTATTAAAACCCTCTTGGAGCAATCGCACATGATCAGTCCTCCGCCCGCCATGCGCTTCACCTACCCGCTACCCTGCGGTGCCATTTTGCACGACAGCGGGGTACAGTTTGTCGTCATCAGTCGGCTGGCAAGGTCGATGAAACTGCTCCTATACAACAAAGTTACCGACTTGGAACCGTCGGAAATTGTCCAATTCAACCGCGAAGAAAATCGCTGGGGGCACGTCTGGTCACTCTTTGTCAAAGGGCTCAAAGCGAAGCAACTTTACCATTTCCAAGCCGATGGTCCCTTCGAACCGGAGAAAGGACTCCGCTTCGATGGCCGCGCCCGGCTGATTGACCCTTACGCCAAAGCCCTCGCCGGCACTTTTTTGCCCTCGACAGATGGAGTCATCCGTCCCCCGAAGTGTGTCGTGATTGACGACGACGATTTCGATTGGCGCGGCGACCAGCATCTGCGGCATGACTTTTCCAAATCCGTCATTTACGAGTTACACGTTAAGGGATTCACGAATTCACCGACCAGCGAGGTTAAACGTGCCGGTACGTATTTGGGGTTGATCGAAAAAATCCCCTATCTGCACTCGCTCGGAGTAACGGCGGTCGAATTGATGCCGATCCATGAGTTCCCGATTCTCGGGACTGATGGTCATGAGCCGAGGATCAAAAACTATTGGGGGTACGACACGATGGCATTTTTCTCGCCGCATCGCGGATACGCCCACGGCAAAGAGCCGGGATCGCAGGTGCGTGAGTTCAAGGAAATGATACGTGCGTTCCATCAGGCGGGAATCGAAGTGATCCTCGACGTGGTCTTCAACCATACTTGCGAAGGTAACGAACACGGTCCGACGCTTTCCTTTAAGGGACTCGACAACCAAATTTATTACATGCTGGAAGGGGGTAAGTTTTACAAAAATTACAGCGGTTGCGGAAACACTGTCAACGGCAACCATCCGATAGTCCGGGAAATGATTTTTAACTGCCTCCGGTACTGGGTACACAATTACCACATTGACGGTTTTCGATTCGACTTGGCATCCATTTTGAGTCGGGATCAATCGGGAAACTTGCAGGCGAATCCGCCACTTATTGAGCAAATTTCCGAGGACCCGTTGCTTGCCGACACAAAAATCATTGCCGAAGCGTGGGATGCGGCGGGGGCGTATCAGGTCGGTTCGTTCGGTTCATTCGGTGCCGGTGTTCACCGCTGGGCAGAGTGGAACGGAAAATACCGGGATGACATCCGCAAGTTTTGGCGTGGGGATCAAAATATGACCGGTGCGCTTGCCACGCGGCTTTCCGGGTCGAGCGATCTCTATTCCCATAGCGGTCGGGTACCGCAGAGCAGTATCAATTTTATCACTGCCCATGATGGCTTCACGATGAATGATCTCGTGACGTACAATCACAAGCACAACATAGAGAACGGTGAAGGTAATCGGGACGGTGAAAACAATAATTGCAGTTGTAATTATGGTGTCGAAGGACCCACGACGGACCAGGGCATCGAATTAACTCGGAATCGGCAAGTCAAAAATATGCTGGCAACGTTGATGTTAAGTCAGGGTGTTCCGATGGTATCGGCGGGCGACGAAGTTCGGCGAACACAGCAGGGAAATAATAATGCTTACTGTCAGGACAACGCCATTTCATGGTTCGACTGGCGATTGCTCAAGCAGCATGAAGACGTTTATCGTTTTACGCGAGAATTGATTCGATTCCGGCGGAAAGAGATAACAGTGCGTCAACCCTACTACTTGACGGGACAACCATGGGTTCCGGGTGGCTTGCCGGACATCAGTTGGTATGGTGCGCTGGGAGGAAACGTTCCGTGGAATCTCAGTTTAGAGCGGAGTTTGACATGTTTGCTGTCGGCGGTTCCTCCGACCAAGGAACATGAGGGTTCGCTGTTTCATATCTTGATCATGTTTCATGGGAGTTGGGAGACGAGAGAGTTCTATTTTCCAGCGGTGTGCCAAAATTTTTCGTGGCGATTATTTATTGACACGGCGGCGGATCCTCCAAACGACATCTACCCAGAAAAAACAGGTCCAAAACCCAATTTGAATGCCCCGCTCCGCTTTCTGCCGCTTGCAATGCGGGTCTATCTCGCAGAAATAAGATGAATGAGGAGTTTTTTGGCGTTTTGGCACTGGCGTTCCTATCACCTGATTGATAACCCCCCTAGTATCCGGTAGAATATACTGGTGGTGGTATAGGGATAGTTATATCACACGATTTGACACCCCATGGCTTGGGAATATAGCAAAAAAACGATGGAATTGTTCACGGCGGCAGTGCACGGCAAGCCGGGAACGCATCTCGGCGAAGTTGCAGAACCCGATGGTACTGGCGAACACGGCTCCATTGCTTGCGGCGATGCGCTCAAGTTCACATTCAAAGTTGACCGAGATGCAACTGAACCGCTAAACGACAAAATTGTCGAAACGAAATACCTGACATTTGGTTGCACTTCGGCGATCGCTGCCTCGGAAGCACTTTGTTGCATCATTGAAGACCGGCATCTGACTCCGATCGAAGCATTGAAAATCACGAATCAGGACATTGTCGATTTTCTCGAAGGCTTGCCCGACCAGAAAATCCATTGTTCCGTCATGGGAGCGGAAGCATTGCAGGCGGCGGTCTTCGACTGGGCAAAGAAACGCAAAGTGAATCTCAATGCACTGGGAATCGACATACATATCGAAGAACAGGAGGAGGGACGAATCGTATGCAAATGTTTTTCGCTGACCGAACCATATATTAGGCGAAAAATTCAAGAGTTGAACCTGCGAACGATACCGGAACTCACGAGTGCGATCAAGGCGGGCGGAGCGTGTATGTCGTGCCAACATTCGCCGGGGGGATTGCAGGATATTTTGGATGAAGTGTGGAGCAAAAAGAAAGAGCCATTAGATGGTTTACTACCTGTCATCGACGGGAACTTATATGCGTTCGATCCATTGCCGATAATGGAAGGCAAACCGAAAAATCTTTCACCGTTTCAGTTTTTCAAAAAGATCGAAAAGGTCATCGACGTGTTCCTTCGCCCGATGTTAAAAAAAGATGGCGGCGATTTAGAATTGATTGACATAAAAGACATGACGGTCTATGTGGAACTTCGTGGTGCATGTGCCACGTGTGCCGGTGCCGGACAAACACTGAAACACCTTATCGAGCGGACACTGAAAGAACAGGTTGACGAACGGATTCGAGTTATTCCGGTATGAGAGTCGCCCCTCTCTTCAAGGGAGAGAGGGCAGAAAAACCTGTCGGCAATGAGTTGCTGTTACCCTGGACAGACGAAGCCGAATACCCAGAAAACGTAAGCGACGGGTGCCGCCATGAGAATCGAGTCGCAGACATCCAGCACTCCGCCAAAGCCGGGGACGGAATGTCCCGAATCCTTCATGTGGCTGTCTCGCTTCATCAGCGAACCTGCTAAATCACCAACCATTCCCGCAAGAGCCACTGCTAGTCCGAACATCATCCAGCCGAGAAAATGTGTCGGTACCTTGTCGAGATAAGGGAGCACCACATCGAACCAAAACCATGCCCCGATACAAGCGAAAAAGAGTCCGCCGATGGTTCCTTCGAGTGTCTTGCCCGGACTCAAACGAGGAGTAATCCTGTACCGGCCAAAGAGTTTACCGAATGTGTATGCTCCGGTATCGCACATCTTCGTAACGACCGCGAGTGATAAAATTGCCCCGATGCCGTAAGCCATGTGGAGTTGAATCATAAAACATGAGAGCAACCCCAGATAAGCAAACGTAAAAACGGCACCGGCAAGGTTGATCGTAACGCCGCCGGGATGGGAATAGCGTCTCATTTCGGCGGCAAAGGCGAGAATGACACCGCAAGCAACGGCGAGCAATGCAGTGACACTCGCGGTTGCTACCCACTCCCAGCCCCCCCTTGAGGTGGTATTTTTCAGTACATCAAGGTTATATTGCTGAACAACAGTGGCGATCCAACAACTGATGGCAATGAGCAGTGTCCCTAGATAGACGGTCGAAGCCAGCGGTTTCAGACCGGCGGCATTGAGAAGTCGAAGCACTTCCCGCGTCATCAGAACGAGACAAACCAAATAGGTGGGCAACATAATGATCCCGCGAGGCAACCATATAATTTCCTTTGCGAATCCGTATCTGTAAATGGAATAGTCCAGCCATGACAGACCGAGTACAACGGCGATGATCAACGTACCGAAAAACAGTCGGCGGGATAGCATCAGAAAAAATGACAGGAAACTAAAGAATCGCGACTAATTTATACAGGATAGAAACGGCAAAGTCAATAGACACGCGTTACAACAAAAAATGGAAGGGAGCATAACGAAATGACGGTCTATTACTTTCCGGCAATTTTGCTAGAATAATCGTTGATGAAACGGTTTTTGTGGTTGTCCCTTCAATTTTTTCTGATTGCCGGTATCTTCGGTTTTCTCTTTTGGAAAGCAGCAAACGCGACTGACTCCGAAGGGCATAATATATTTACCCTCCTCTATGAACAACCAAAACGCTGGCATTTCCTTGCAGCCGCTTTTTTTCTTCAACTTTTTGCTGTTGCGATCACATTTATTCGGTGGCATTGGCTGGTACGATCACTCGGGCTCCAATGTTCTCGCCGAGAAGTGTTTCGCCTCGGCTTTCTCGGAATTACGCTCAATCTCGCTCCACTCGGTATTGTCGGCGGCGATGCCATCAAAGCCGTCCTGCTCGCCCAAAGGAATCCCGATTACATGTCACAAGCCGTCGCCAGCGTGATTATCGACCGTTTCATAGGATTGCTCGTCATGTTCCTCTGCGGCACTTTCTTTGTATGTCTGACGGGGTTTGCCGCCCGACCGGAAATCCTTGCCAAAACTTTTACCCACCTTGTTTTCGTGTTCACTGCGGCAAGCCTAGTGGGCACGGCAATCGTTTTTCATCCCTTCTTTGCCAAGGGGCAATTTGAACGTCTTCTTGAAAAGATTCCCCTTTGCGGAAAGTTGCTCAGTAAACTGACGCGATCATTGTTGTTGTACCGCAATCACAAACGTTGTTTATTCCAATGCTGTTTGGTAACGTTCTTAGTGCATACCTCTTTCGGTTTGTCGCTCTATTGGATTGCATTGGGACTGTTTCTGTCGGTTCCCGATTTGATGAATCACATTATGTTGCACAATGTTGCCAATTTAACGTCCATGATTCCCTTAGCGGCAGGTCCTTACGAATTTTTCTTGGATCAACTCTATCATCTGTTGGCAATGAGTGTCGGAATGGGATTCATTGTTGCTCTGATGTACCGCTTGATGACCATCGGCGTTGCCATCGTGGGAATGGTTTACTATTATGCCGCGAATCGTACGTAAGTTACACGGTTAAACTCATACTATTGTGCCACTTCACGATTATTTAAAATCAAATAAGCGACAATAAACAACGGAACCACAAAAGCCAACGTTGTGATGCTGTGAATGACAACCCAGTCCAGTGGTATGTTGAATCCATTGACCAGCGCATTGTCGTAAACGGCGTACTCAGAAAGCGGCGGGACTGCCTGTCCCACCAACAGAAGGAACTTACTGTACACAACGTCCGCCGCTTTGATAAATTGCGTAGCCATACTTGTTGGTAAATCCACCACCATATTTTGTTGAATCATCAGACGGTAGAGCGACTCAACCGGACCGCCGCCCAATACACGGTTGAAACCAAGTTCGATGACGAATGTTTTCGCAAAACCGGCAATCAAAATCCCGATCGTCGAGATCATGGCGACTGGTCCACTCAAAAAAGTGCTAAATAATACGCCGAAGGAAATAAGTATGATCATTTGCATCCAAATTTTGTAATATCCCTTGACAAAATTCAGCGTGACTGAAGCTTCGGCTGCCCGAAAGTATAGATCCGCCTTGGCGACTCCGACGTACTGTCCCCGGTCTAAACATTGCAACCAAATTTCGACCTGTCCCTCGGCAACGAAATCGTCGAAGAGATCGAATTCCCGACGTTGTGAAAGCCGAATGTCCTCCCTTCCCGCCTCGGCAACCTCATTACTCGGCGAGATATAACCGGTGCCATCGGGATTCCGTCCTTGTCGCTGAACGATTTGCGGTGTGCCTTCAAATTTTCGGGGAACCAAAAGTATTTTTGTGATAAACTCTTCCGTGCTAAATGTCATAATCTCGACCCGTAATCCTGTTTTGGGGTTACGAATCGACAAACTACCGTTGACCCGCTGTTCAATGTTCCCCTTGTGGGTTCGGAATACCCCCATTGTTAATTCGACGGGTATGCCCAATGCCAATGCTGCCGGGGTGAAACTCGACTCCCTGAATCCCTCAAAACTGTAAATCGCCGCCTCGCTTGCCGTAACGCCTTCCGTGGGACCAGCAATGTATGACCGATACTCCCATTCATCGCCGACGTTGATCCCCTCGTTACCTTCCAGACCGTCCGACTTTCGGAAACTCAAAGTTTTGCCATAGACGGGAATTCGGGCTTGTAACGTTCCCTGCTCATCTTGAACCCGGTATCGAGTTTGTTCGCCCCGTTTTTCTACGTTGACGGCATGGGTATGTCCATTGACCATCTCGACGACCACTCGACCGTTGGGAAAATCAGGCGTGGGAGCAAAAACAGTAACGGGGTGTTTGTGTCCGTTCGATAATTGGGTTTCCCCTTTGAAAGTGATCCGCTGTGCATCGACGGTGTTGGCGGAGACATCAAGAGAGACCGGCGTTAAATCTTCTCTTTCAGACAAGAGATGCGTGTGTTTCAAGCCGCTGGTAACGAAAACATAACTTGCTCCTCCCATCAAAAGCAAAATGAAGGTACCGATGAGTCCGATTCCCACGACACGTCCCAGAATGAGTTCGCTACTTCTCACCGGCTTAGTAACGACAGTGTAAATCGTTTTCGTCTTAAAATCCGTGGGAAGACTGAACGCACTCAAAAAGAGCGAGAGAAGCAAAACAAGAATTGTTGTTGCCGCTGTAACAAATGAGAGGTACAGTTTGGCGGGGTTTTCGCTGCCAGCGTCGAGGAACCAGCCTGCCATTAAAATAAGGAGCAGAAACATCGCAAAGATGAAAAGGACTCGACGACGGAGGGATTCTTTGATGGTGAGCAGAGCGATGGCCCACGTTCGGGACAGATCGAGGAATGTAGCATTTTCGACACCGCGCAGGACGGCTTGCCGAAAGGGAGTCCAAAATCGGGAGGGACCGTACCATATTAATGCAAGAACGGCACCGACCGCAAGTGCAACGGCAAGCCACATACCAACGGCAATAAGCCAAGCCCCCGTTGCCGGTAAAATCCAATCGACGAAATCAGGAATATTCTGTTCTAGTATCATAGCCTAGTGGACAGCAAAACATGAAAAACAATTTGCGCCTATTCTACCGTGTTGGTAAAAAATTTCAAGAATGTACCCCGTCCGATCACGAGATGCGAGATGGGGGTGCAAAATACCTATTTTACCCATTTTTCCAAAGGCGCAACCGGATAATTTATGCACCCTTACGGTGCCTCTTTTGGTTTTCGGACTTTAAGTTCTCCGTCGCTCGGATCGTAAAAATATGCATGGTTGGTCGGCAATGGAGGCAACTTGATACCGTAGGGCTTGATAATTTTTTCGTCGAATTCTTCCTGACTGGCGGGGACTCTCCCATCGTTGAATGCCTTGAATTCATTCATGGCTCTCACAAAATTGATTTCAAAAGCGATTTTTTCCTGTGTTCTGAAATACGCGGAAACCGGAGCAGTAACCATGCCGACGGGACTGTTGACAGGATTGCCGTAATTGCCTCTAGCCCCCACGCCCACTGTTGCTTTAACCGATACCGTGTTATCTTCAACTGCGCCCTCTTCGTTTTGCCGTTGTTGCTGTGGGTTCTGCGGGGCTTCTACTGCCGGCGGATCGTTTTGCACAATGCGTTGAACCTCTTTCCCTTTGTTTTGCGGCTGTGCCAAATCGCACCCACTCAAAACAATCGCGCCAGAAATAAACACCCATAGGAAGCGAATGATCAAATTTTTCATAGCAGTTACGGGTAAATACAACCTTCACCGTCTGCCATTATAGACGATACTGGCAAATTCGCAACGGTCGAGCACGCGGATTGCAAAGTCCAAAAACATCGTCATTCCCGCGCAGGCGGGAATCGAGACGAGCGATATGAACACTGTTTTTCTAGACCCCCGCTTTCGCGGGGGTGACGGAAATGGCGACTTTGCCATTCTCGTGAATTTCTGTATCGTGTGTTGCATTTCATAGGGGGATGGTGTATATTCGGGGGGTCACTTGTCAATCGGGGTGGTTCATTTTGCCCCACAACCCCACAACCCTTTTCGGAGATCAACTAATGAAACGTAGACAATTTTTGGCAACAGCGTGTGCAACGGGTTTGGCAGCCGCTGCGATGCGTACCGCTCAAGCGGCGGAACCATCAGGCAATCCTCATCTCCTCGATTTTAGAATGATTACGGCTCCAGATGCCCAGCGGTTGGGAGCAATGGCTAAACACAACGGGGAAGTGGTGATCCCTATTGAGAACAAATACGGCATTTCACCCGTCGGTCTTTTCGTCGTGGATTCCGCATTAAATGCGAAAGAAGCCGCTTACGACAAAAAGTATGACAACGTGCTATTCACACTCTCCCCTCATCGGAACTTTGATTCGACCGAAGAATTGTCGGCAAAAAAGCGGGGCGATGCCACCTACCGAGAAGCCACCGCTGCACTATCGCAAGGTACAACCTCGAAAGACCCGCTGTTCACCACCCACGAACGGATGCTCCTTCGCTGTTTTCCAGAAGTTCCCGAAGTCATCGTCGTTCCACCGCTCTCCCCGGATCGATTTTTGCAGTTACGGATATACCGTAGCCACAATTTCGAGCGAAGTCGGGCAAAAATCAACCAGATCGTCAAACAGGATGGTGCCCTCAGCGTATTCAATGACTGTGGTTTCAAGACGGTTTTCTTTGCTACCACGCTCTACGGTGCTTTCATGCCGAGTTTCGCGTACATGTTCAGTTTCGAGAGTGAGGAGCAAAAGGATGATGCTTGGGCGAAATTTGTCAACCATCCTGGTTGGAAAAAACTCGCCGCCGACCCCGCATACACCGACACGGTCTCGGAGATCATCAACATCTACCTCAAACCGTGCAAGGGTTCGCAGATTTAACGCATTGTTGCTTTCGGCGCAGAAAGACCACCGCTCCCTATTGTAAAAAACAGGTTGGAGCGGTAGAATTCACCGTGCGTTTATGTATCCTATTCTCTGGTCATTCCTATTTCTCTGTGCGGCATTTGTTGCCGCTGTTTTGGAGGTGTTCCTTCCTTCCGCAGGTCTTTTTGCGGTCTCGGCACTTGCCTTTCTCATCACAAGCATTGTTTTTTCATTTCAGGTAAGTATTCTATTCGGCAGTCTTTACACCTTGTTCGTTGGTTTGCTTGTGCCGATTTTTATCTGGGTAGCACTGCGTATTTGGCCCCATACATGGATCGGACGGCGGATTTTGCTTACCCCTGAAGATGACCCGGCACTGATCCCGAACGAAAGACAACTATCGCTCAAACAACTTGTCGGCAAACATGGCATCGCAAAGAGCAAAATGCTTCTCGGCGGACTCATTGAAATCGACGGTAACAGATACAGTGCCGTCAGTGATGCCGAACCGATTGAACCGGGCGAACCTCTTTGCGTCCTTAGAATCGAAGGTACAAGCATAATAGTCCGTAAACTCAGCGTGGCGGAGAACATTACTCCGTCGGTCAGTCCCTTGCCGCTTGAAGACCCCTTTGCCGTGTGAATTTCTCCGTTTCCGCCGAAATTTGTGGCGATGGCAACCGCATAATTTTTCGTGAAGCCAGCACCACAGGATAATCGTACCGTCCGCTCTCTTTCACTGCACCACAATGCGCGCCGGTTGAAGAGGACGATCCCGATTCCAATCGGTGTTGATCTGCATTGCCGTGGGAAGTTCCGACTCTGCGGGTTGCGGGACGACACTACCAGCACCCTGTTTCAAGAGAAATTCGGCGGCTTCACGTTTTATCTCACTCTGCACAGACTGCGAAACACTCTTCACGTTTCCCGAAAGTTGTGACCACCAAGCATTACCTGTCGGAGACTTTTCCGCAACTTGAATGCCGCCGTTGATCCGCTCGATCACTTCGGGATTGGTGCAAGCAATAAAACCGAGACCAATAATCAACGAATAAATCACTGTAACCGCCCCTTGTTTTTTGGGATTTGTCCATTTCAGGGCGGTGCCGAACGATTTTTTGATCCTCAGTGCCGATCCCGTCGAATCGATGCTATACACTTCGTCCAAAACCAGGTGCGAAAGAAAACCTATCGACAGAGCGGCGGCTTTGACAAGCCGATCTTCCACCTCTCCCGTTACCGCGAAAAATGTCAGTTCGCCGGACAATATCGCCATCGGAATACTGTGGATCATCCCCCGATGGGTCGTTACTTTTTTGATCAGCGTACCGAGACCGAAGCGAATTAGCAAAAAAATGAGTGCTCCACCGAGCATGGCAAAGTCGGGATCAATGCCATAGTACCGAAGTCTCGACGCGGTCAAAATACAACCGATTCCGGCAGTGAGATAGATACATTCCTGAAAGGATTTACTGGTATCACTGTCGATGTCGGGGAGCATACCGGCAAAACTGCACAGACCGGCAGAAACCAAGCAGGTGGACGGAGGTAAGCCGAAATGGTAGGCGACCCCCGCAACCGCAATGCCGGTGGTGGTACTGCAAGTGATGTGCTGCCGGAAATTGCCCAAAGTGAAACCGGGGAGGACGGGAAAATACAGCGTAGGATACAAAAAATCCTCACCGAGTAAAAGAGCAATTTTTCGGTATTTCACTCGATGAAGGGGCATATCTCGGTGCTGGAAATAGAAGGAGGCTACTAACCACTCAACGAAGCGGTGACAACACTGCTGGCGTGGCGAGTTCCGCCGGAGTTGTGGTTAAACGGGACTGATATTCGGTAACATCACGGAGGAATGAATGAACATCACGTACCGAAAGCGTGGTGTCGTGAGACCGGCGGGGGACTTTTTGAAACGCTTGCAGGTCTTCTCCCACTACATGAAGGAAACAGGGAACAAATTCCCGGTTTCCTTCCGTGTCAGAAACATACGTTCCCCCTCGAAAACCCGGCGTGTGGTCGCCATAGATCACGAGAAGCGTTCCATGTGGTAATCCCTCGAAAAATGAACGTAACCAACCATCGACGGTATGGATTGAATTAAGGTATCTGTCGTTCATCGACATTTCATTGGGAATCAGTTTGTCCGCCTCCTCAATATGTCCGGTGCGATAAGGATTATGACTTGTTACGGTAATCACGAAAAAAAAACGCTTTCGCTCCGATGGTGATTGAATTTCTCGAAGAGCGGCTTTGAATACAACATTGTCACGTAACCATGCATCATTCAGATACTGCTTGAGTTGGGCTTCGGAAAATTCGTCTTGGATCGGATATTTACCCTCTTTCACCGCTTTGACAATATCATCACGAAAGATGAGATGGTCGAATCCCATTGCCATAAACGCGGGAAGACGATTAAAAAAGGAACCGCGAACACCGTGAAAACAGAACGTTTCATATCCTTGTTCTCCGAAAAATCGAGGCAGAGAAGTGTTATAGGGCATGTCTGGAATTTGATAATTGAAAACCCCGTCTAACGGCGGAATGCCATTGAGCATTTCAAAATCCGCTGTTGCAGAAGCATAGCGATGGTTCGCCCAGATTCGATACAACAACGAGTTTTTCTGTAGCGAATTCAAGAACGGAACGACAGGTTTGTCCCCTACACAATAATCAATCACGGCATTATCCAGTGATTCAACTTGCACGACGACAACGTCGCCAAAAGAGAATTCACCATACTCCGATTGGAGTCCGAAACTCCGCCGCGATTCGTTTTTCAACGCTTGAATGTTTAAGGCATCGACATAGACATAGCGAATCACAAGATCGCGGGCAAAAGCCGGTAGGAATCCGAATTTTGCGCAGCGATCGCTATTTGAACTCGTAGCATGGTTGAATCCGCGGGTAGGAGACCATGAATTGAGTTGCCAAAATAACATTCCGTAGAGGATGAGACAACAAAGTGCCCCATTAAGACGCTGAAAATAAAACGATCTCGGCGGTGCCTGGCAGTACAGTAGAACGATCTGAATAATCAACACTGGCACCAAGAATAACAGGCAATGCCATGGAATCGTTGCCCAAATAGCATCACTAACAGCGGTTCCCTCCGAACCGTTGTTCCACAACATCATGATTTCCGGTGCGGAGCCAAAATAGGAACAGTAGTACATTGTCCCCCATTGGAAAAACAGACTGATAATGAGCATGCCAAGGATAGCAAGACGCGGAAGAAGCAATACGAGCGGCATCAAAAGGAAAAACGAGAAAAAAAAGCGTCCCAACAGGTCTTTCATCCGATGGTTTTCCTCAGCGGGAATCGAAAAATGCTGACTGATGGTCAACGCTAATGCCCAGACGAGGGTCAGCAGAAAGGCAAACAGCAACCATCGGCGAAAGGAAGCATCGGCAGGCATATTGAATACTTTGGCAAAATGAGGGAGGGAAAGCATGCTGCGAAATTTCGGAATCTCGGAATCATTGACTCGGTAGTGATTACACCAGAGCAATAGGCTACGAATTGTACAAAATAATGCTCTTTTGAATCAAGAGCAAAATGAGGGGGCGGCTTTTCGTAAACGAAAGACTAAACTCTTCTTGACCGAAAAGTCAAAAATCACTACCCTTCGCGGCACCACAATACCGAAAACAACCGATATGTACCGATTCCTTGTTTTTTCGTTCGTTTGTTCGTCAGCACTATTTGCCCAAGAAACAACGCCATTTGTGCCGCCGCTTCTGACGGACAACGTGACAGTTTCTGCGACCATTCCCGCCGCGGGTTCCCCTTCCGTTACCAACAATCTCGTCATTGCCAGCAGGGACAGCGTGCTTGGCGACCGCATTGCGAAGATTTCGGCAACGATGGAAAAAATTCCGCAGGACAATGGGCAAATCTGGCGGGAATACGACATTACTCCCTACACACAGGGGCGAAAAGCACCGATGGGATCGCCGCCGGAGCAAGTATTGATTGACTGGATTCTTCGCCAGACCAGTGGCATTGTTAAATGGAATGCCGCCCCTTTCGGTATTCTGACAGCGGACTCCGAAAAATTGTACGTCTATCACACGAAGGAGACACAAATGATCGTTGCCGACATTGTTGACCGCTTCGTGTGTCCGCAACTTTGGAACGAAGCCTGCACGCTTCGGATCGTTTCGACCACCCGACCGGACTGGTTGAGCAGAGGACATTCGCAGTTGAAGCCGATACCGATTGCCACCCAGGGCGTACAAGGTTGGTATTTGGAAAAGATTGCCGCACAGAATTTACTGGCGGAACTCGGTCGCCGCAGCGATTTCAAGGAACTGATCCCGCCGCAACCGCTCATTGCTCATGGTATTCAGCACAACGTCGTGGTGAAGAAGCAACGCCAATATCTTCGGGACGTGCAGCCCAATCCTTCGGTACTGAATGGTTACGCCGAAGATCGGGTGGCAATGGAAGAGGGCATTGGACTCACCGTTACGCCGCTTGCGCTGTTGGATGCTCAAAATATGGCAGCAAATGTCAAATTGGATGTTATTCAAGTTGAGCGTATGTTCACAACGATGATCGACGTTCCGCCAGCGGCGAATCCGAGGCAGCGGGTACAGATCGAATCGCCGCAGATGGCGTATTTTAAGTTGGACGAAATTGTACGTTTTCCGAAGAACAAGGTATTGCTCTTGGATTTGGGCACGGTGCCGTTGCCGAACACGGCGGAGAGTGATTCGCGGAATGTCCTTGCAGAAATTTCAAAGGGCATCAACCCAGCCCGACGGGGAAATGTGTTGATTTTTATCGAATGTGCCACCGGCGGCGTTGCTCCGGCGGTCACGTCGTCTCCGGTAACAGTCCCGGTGCCCTCACGGACGGCAAGAAACATCGAAACCCCCTATTGGCAAGGGATTCGCTAACCAATTCTATTCCATGTTCGTAAAATTCGGAACCCGAAACGGAGGGACAAAAGGTTTTGCTGAAATACTGAGCCAACCCTCCGCTTTTTGGACATCGAAAGGTTTACCGGTGAAGGGATCACAATATTTGTCCGTGTGGGTTTGTCCCAGTGAAACGTATATCGCTACCAATGCCCTAGTTAGTGCCGATTCGTCCCTGGCAAAGAGACGCATCAAACCCTCAACGTCTTTCAACAGGATGCTTGCCACAATAGGCTCTTCGAGCACCCCGTCTTTGTCATGCACATCCGTCATTTTAAGAATGTCTGCATTGATTTGACTCAACACGTCCAAACGGTCGCTAAAAGGTTGTTTGCTGACATCTAGAATTTTTTGCATGGAGCGGAGATAAAAAGTCTCATCCGCTTCACCATTTTTTCTGAATCCTCGCCAGAGTTTATTTTCCCAGTGACTGCCCCAGCGGTTCTCCAATATGATCATATCTTCTGTCTCAAAAGTGTCATTAACACCTTCCATAGTAAGACGGTGATAGAATGCGATGCCGCTGGCACGGTCTCCGAACCATGTTTCGCTTTCCGGTGTCCAATGATCGTGTTGGTATGAAAGCATGTTGCGCAGAGCGATCAAATGTTGTTTTTCAAATTGGGGATCGAGAATAACCCGTTGCATGATTTCAAAAGCCTGAAGTCGAACAATTGCCGCATCACTGCGAACTCCGACAACTTCAAGGATCGAGGCGAGATAGGTAATACGAAAGATGTAATCCAAAGCCTCTATTGCCTCCCAGATGTATTCCTCTTTACCTTCTTGAAGAGTCCGGGCGATGGCGTATTCTTCCAACAGCGCATAGTCGCCAAGGTATTTTGATGCCTCGGTATTCATCACCTTGCCTGCACTGCGGATCGTCGACTGTGGTTTAGGATAGACGAAAAAATAACCAAAGAACGTGTCGGGGGCTTTCAACTTCTTGCGAATAGCCTGCCGCTTCGATTCGAGGCGGGCAAGTGACGTATTGCCCAACGTAGCAGTAATTTTGTCGAGTGTTGGTTTATCCCAATTCCATTCCTTGGTTCCATCAGGAATTGCCTCCCAAAGTTTATACAGATCGCTATTTTCCCAATGTCGTTTCAAAAGCACTTGTAATTCATCATTTCCGATGTTTCCGGGAATCTCTTTGAACATATAGTATTCACTAAAAATGTCGTGAAGCGTTACGGCAATGTTGTTTTTTTCCTTCCGCAACCTCTCCTCCTCCTGCTTCTTGTCCTCGGGGAAAACGTCGGCAAACATACCGTATTGGTCGAGGACTTTTCTTACTTCGGTAACGAGGTCATCCGATTTGGCATTACGTAGCGTGTTGGCATGGTCAAACCGGCTCATGGGAATGTCTCGTAATTTACTGGGTGTACCGAAACGAGGCGCTCGATCCGTACTCTGTGTATCGGCACCAATGCTGTCGCGTTTCCGAATGTTTGAGAACACACAAACTCCTATAACAACCGCGATGATCGCCGCCGCCAAAAAGGGTCCCGGTATCTTCTTTAACATAAATCGCTCCTCCGCCAAGCCGTTTTGTGCGAAAACTCACCTACCATACTACGGGATTGAGTCGCACTTGACAAGCATCACCTGCCCGGAGCCACGCAACCTGCAATTTTTTCATTTTTTTCCCAACAATTTGACAGTGTAGCATCAACTTGGTTGATCTAATCTATTTCTGACATCGTGCAGGAGTTGTATGGCTCGTCGGCGTATCGGTAGGTGCGCGTCGCGGAACATGTCCAACGCAATGCGATGCTT
>Ga0123353_10003665_pt1 | contig 19486 bp, 23 predicted proteins | sample TergutLab28metaG_3_FD_92763 | JGI IMG/M metagenome (GOLD analysis project Ga0123353, IMG submission 92763) | Labiotermes labralis P3 segment gut microbial communities from Petit-Saut dam, French Guiana - Lab288 P3 | ecosystem: Host-associated > Arthropoda: Insects > Digestive system > Gut ... | reverse complement strand
CCGTCAGTGGCAGTGATACCATAAATGACGCCAACAGCAATAAAGCCTTCTGGAACAATCCTATGTCTCATATCGCTTGCTACAGCGGTCTTCTGGCCGGCAATCCCACCATGGCAACTAACACCCTCACCCGCTGTGGTTACTTCTATAATTGGTATGCCGCTACCGGCGGCACTGGTCTAGGATCGATGAATGTCCACGGAATCCAAACTACCGGTAGTATCTGTCCAGCTAACTTTCGGTTACCTTCAGGTTCAGCCGCCGCTGGGAACCCCACTTTGGGAGCTAGCCCCACCACCAACGGCACATCAGATACCACAGGCGACTTTCCAGTTCTCAATATGTCTATGGATACAGGTACATTAACTATTGGCTCTTATTACACCCATACTAAGAATAACTGGCTCCCAAATGCTCAATGGTCAGGCACCCTTTCTGGAGCCTGGAACACTGACGTAGACTGGATGGGTACCTACGGTTGGTTTTACGCCTCTACTGTTGGAAGGTCATCGCCGACCGCACCCGAAAATGCTCATCGCTATGCCCTTAGTCTAGATTACGATGCCACCATTTACGTCGTCCCAGGTAACGACAATACCAGCAAGTGGCACGGCCTCACTATCCGCTGCGTTATCCCCTAACCACCCTCACCCAAATCCCCCTTCACCTTTCCCGCAACTTATGCTAAACTAACTTCAAGTCTATTTTTATTGCCTAAAACCATCAAAAAAGGAGCAAATCATGGCTGCGCAGGACGTAACCGACCTATCAAAATTCAGAAATATCGGCATTATCGCCCATATTGACGCTGGCAAAACCACCACGTCAGAGGCTATCCTCTACCGCACTGGCTTGAAACACAAGATTGGCGCCGTGCACGAGGGCGAAACCGTTACCGACTGGATGGAACAAGAACGCGAACGTGGCATCACCATCACTTCCGCCGCCGTCACCGCCCACTGGAAAAACCACAAAATCAACATCATCGACACTCCTGGCCACATCGACTTCACCGCCGAAGTCGAGCGCTCCCTTCGCGTCCTCGACGGCGCCGTCACTGTATTTGACGGCAAAATGGGCGTCGAAGCTCAGAGTGAAACCGTCTGGCGCCAAGCCAACAAATATGGCGTCCCCCGCATCTGCTTTATCAACAAAATCAACCAAATCGGCGGTGATTTCTATCGTTCTCTAGAGAGCATCCATAAACGCCTCACCCGCGACGCCTTCCCTATCCACTTGCCGCTAGGTTTCGAAAAATCCATCAACGGCGTAGTCGACCTAATTGAAATGAAAGCCTATACCTACAAGGAGTTTACCGATCACGAGCTAACCGAAAGTGAAATCCCTGCCGACATGTTAGAAAAAGCCCAAAACGCCCGCTCCCTATTGGTCGAAGAAGCCGTCCAGGCCGATGAAACCCTGCTCGAAAAATTCTTCGACCAGGGCGAAGTGTCCATCACCAAAGAAGAACTCAAATCTGCTCTGCGTAAAAGGGTATTAGACGGCGACTTCTTCCTCGTCACTGGTGGCGACGGTCGCGGTGTTATTGTCGAGAAAGTCCTTGACCTAGTCACCGATTTCCTGCCCAGCCCGCTCGACGTACCTACTATACTCGGCAAAAACCCCAAAAATGGCGAAGACATTGTTCGCCACCCCGATGTCAAAGAACCCCTTACCGCCCTCGCCTTCAAGCTCGCCACCGACCCCTTCGTCGGCAAACTCATCTTCATCCGCGTCTATTCCGGTCAGCTTCAGTCCGGCAGTTATATCATGAACGCCACCACCGGCGACAAAGAGCGTGTTGGCCGCCTGGTTCGCATGTTTGCGGATAAAAGGGAAGAGATTCAAGAAATATCCGCCGGCGATATCGCCGCCGTAGTCGGCCTTAAAGACACCACCACCGGCACCACTCTCTGCGACCCCGCTCACCCCATCTTGCTCGAAAGTATTGATTTCCCCGATCCGCCAGTTTCCATCGCAGTCGAGCCTAAATCCAAAGCCGACCAAGAAAAAATGGGTATTGGCCTCGGCCGCCTGGCCGAAGAAGACCCCACCTTCCGCATGCACACCGATGACGAAACTGGTCAAACCATCATTTCTGGTATGGGCGAACTCCATCTCGAAATCATCATCGACCGCCTCCGTCGCGAATTTAGCGTCGAAGCTAACACCGGTGAACCCCAAGTGGCTTACCGCGAAACTATTCGCGGCACTGCCGAGGCTCAAGGCAAACACATCAAGCAATCCGGTGGCCGTGGTCAATACGGCGACGTCTGGATCCGCTTTGAAAGCAACGAAGGCAAAGGTTTTGAATTCGTCGACCAAATCAAAGGCGGCGTGGTTCCCATGGAATATCGCAAGCCCGTCATGCAGGGTATCAAACAAACCCTTGAAGGCGGCGTCATCGCCGGCTACCCCGTCATCGACGTCAAAGCTACTCTCTATGATGGCTCCTATCACGATGTTGACTCATCCGAACTCGCCTTCCACCTCGCTGCTACCGTCGCCACCCGCGATGGTATCAAAAAAGCTCGCCCCGTCCTGCTCGAGCCTGTCATGAAAATCGAAATCACCACCCCGGAAGAATTCATGGGCGACGTCATTGGCGACCTCAACTCCCGCCGTGGCCGTATTGACGCCATGGAGGACCTCCAAGGTGGCGCCAAGCTCGTCCGCGGTCTCGTCCCGCTCGCCAATATGTTCGGTTACACTTCAGATTTGCGCGGTATGTCTCAAGGTCGCGCCGCCAGTACCATGGAACTCCATAGCTACGAAGAAGTCCCGCCCAACATCGCCGAAGAAATCATCGCTTCCCGCAATTCAAAATAACCCTAAAAACCCTTTACAACTCAAGAAATCTCATATACAATATCCGTATATGACTCTAGAGCTGGTTATTATTAGTGCTCTAGCATTTATAAACAATAAGGAGAAAAAATGGCCAATTTTGACCGTTCCAAGCCTCACGTAAACGTAGGTACCATGGGTCATGTCGATCACGGCAAGACTACTCTCACCGCCGCTATCACTGCGGTTTTAGCAAAGAAACTTCCATCTGAAGTTAATAAACCAGTGGCTTATGATCAGATCGATAATGCCCCCGAGGAAAAGGCGCGTGGCATTACCATCGCTACCTCTCACCAAGAATACGAATCTGCCAAGCGTCACTACGCGCATGTCGACATGCCTGGCCACGCCGATTACGTCAAAAACATGATTACCGGTGCTGCCCAGATCGACGGCGCCATTCTCGTAGTCGCCGCCAACGATGGTCCGTTGCCCCAAACCCGCGAGCACGTCTTGCTTGCCCATCAGGTCAACGTCCCCAAAGTTGTCGTTTTCCTCAACAAAATGGATCTCGCCGACCCTGAATTGGTTGAATTAGTCGAGATGGATATCCGCGAACTTCTCACCAAATATGGTTACGATGGCGATAACGCCCCCATTATTAAGGGTTCCGCCACCAAAGCTCTCGAGGGATCCGAAGCAGACGAAAAAGCCATCATGGACTTGGTTGAAGCCCTCGACAGCTGGGTTGAAGAGCCCGCTCGCGAACTGGACAAACCTTTCCTCATGCCAATCGAAGATGTCTTTAGCATCAAGGGTCGTGGCACCGTCGCTACCGGTCGTATCGAGCAGGGCATTGTCAAGCTCAACGACGAAGTCGAAATTGTTGGCCTCAAGGCCACCCAGAAATCTGTTGTCACCGGCATCGAAGCCTTCAAAAAGACTCTAGACGAAGGTCGCGCTGGCGACAACGCCGGCATCTTGCTTCGCGGTATTGAACGCGACGATATCGAGCGCGGTCAAGTCATTGCCAAACCCGGCAGTATCGACCCTCACACCGAGTTCGAGGCCGAAGTTTACATCCTCAAGAAAGAGGAAGGCGGCCGTCACACGCCGTTCGCCAAGGGCTACAAGCCCCAATTCTACTTCCGCACCACGGACGTTACTGGCGAAGTTGAACTTCCCGCCGACAAAGAAATTGTCATGCCTGGTGACACTATCAGCTTCAAAGTCAAGCTGCTTGCCCCCATCGCCATGAACAATAATGACCGCTTCGCCATCCGCGAAGGTGGTAAAACCGTTGGCTCCGGTGTTGTTACTAAGATTATCAAATAATCTCAGTTGACCCAACAAAAACCCACCTCTGTAATTCCAGGGGTGGGTTTTGTATAACTCTTATCCATTATACCACACTCTAAACAAAAAGTCAAGAGTTTTTTCAAACTATATTCTTTACTTACCGCTCCTAATCATGCTAATATAGACAGAGTAATTTAGAGGTACTATGAATTTCAAAACTATTTTCAGCTCGCTTAAGAACAAGGACATGCTCCGGCGCATCCTCATCATTGTTGGTATTCTCATAGCCTATCGTTTTCTCGCCCACATCCCCGTTCCTCTCGGCGACGCCACCAATTTTAAGGAAGCCATTCAAAACTTCATTAACAGCACAGACTTCGGCGGTTTTATCAACCTAATTTCCGGTGGCGGACTCACCTCGTTCTCAATCATTCTAGTTGGTCTCTCCCCCTTCATTACCGCCTCCATCGTCATCCAGCTCCTCACCAAAGCCATCCCCAAGATGGAGGAACTCCACAAAGATGGCGAATCCGGTCGTCGCAAGATCAACCAATGGACTCGCATGGTCGCCGTACCCCTCGCCGTCCTCCAATCCGTTGCTTACATCTTTATCCTTTACCAGCAGGTTGTTGTCGCCAATACTAGCGGCGCCCTCCCCGAACCATCCGTCATCCAGTGGATTCTGTCTATCACCTCCATGACCGCCGGCTCCATCATCCTGATGTGGCTGGGTGAGCTCATTACCGAACAAGGCATCGGCAACGGTATCTCCATGGTCATCTTCACTAGTATCATCTCCAGTTTCCCCACCACCATTGCTGGTCTCGGCAATTCACTCTTCGATACCTCAGGGGGCGAACTCAGTATGTTTGGCTGGTTCAATCTCCCCGTCAACCCCGGCGTCTTCTATATCATACTCGGGCTCGGTGTTGGTATTCTCATCGTCCTCTATTGCCTAGTCAAAATCAACGAAGCTCAACGCATCATCACCATCAACTATGCTAAACGTGTCCACGGCAACAGTAGTTACGGTGGGATTAAATCGATTATGCCTATCAAACTGATAGCTGCCGGCGTCGTCCCCGTAATCTTTGCCGTCGCTTTCCTCTCGCTACCATCATTTATCGGTCAAATCATCCAAAGTGCCAACCCTGGCAGTCAAGTCGCTCAAAACCTCACCACTTGGTTCTCGGCGCCATCTGCCCAAAATTTCACCGCTCTCACACCAGAATGGTTCATCTACCCATCATTTTACTTTGTTCTCGTCGTCGCCTTCACCTTTTTCTACACCAGCATCATCTTCAACACTAAGGAAATTGCCGAAAATCTTCAAAAGCAAGGCGGCTTTATCGAAGGCGTCCGCCCCGGCGTCGCCACCGAAAAATACTTCGGCACCACCATGCGCCGCCTCAACCTTTTCGGCTCGCTCGCCCTCGGCCTCATTGCCATGCTACCTTTCATTGTCGACTACATCTTTATTATTATTTCCGGTGCTCCCATCGGACTCTCGCTTAGTGGAACAGGACTCCTAATCGTAGTGACGGTGGCACTCGAAAGCCTTCGTCAGCTCAACTCCCGCGCGCTGATGATTACCTATGACGAATACCAATGAGCCTCCGTATCAACAAAGTAGTCCGTAGAATCCCTCAGATTATCCTTATACTAATTGGCCTCTTTTTGGTTGGCTGCATTATCAGAGTCGCTATCTGGGAATATTCCTACTACGCCGAAATGGAAGGCAGTAAGCGTAGTCCCATCGTCGAAGTCGGTGTCACCGCCCCCGACCAAGACGAAGTCGACGAAACCCCCGTCACTGATTACGACATTCAGAACCACACCGTTGCTCCCGACGAACCACGCTACCTTATGGCCGCTTTTCTCGGCGCTGGCACCAAAGCCCGCATTCGTTCCGTCGGACTAACCAGAGACAATGCCATGGATACCCTAGCTAGCATCTTCGACGCTGCCTGGTATCGCAATTCCGGCAAACCCGGCTCAGGCGGTACCATCCTAATCAATGGCCACAACGGCGGTCCCACCAAAATCGGCATTTTCAAGTACCTCAACCTAGTCAAGCCCGGTGAAATCATCACCGTCGAGCGTGGCGATGGTGCTATTTTCCAATATGAAGTCTACGAAAGTAAAATACTGCTCCTACCTGATGCCAACGCCCATATGTCCGCCATGATGCACTCTCCCGTACCCGGCAAAGAATCCCTCTCGCTCATCTCTTGCACTGGTGAATGGAGCCAACAACGGCGCACCTATTTGTCCCGCGCCATGGTGCGAGCAGTCCTCATAGAGGACGGGAAAGAGGATGCTTAATATGCCGCAGCAAATTGCCCAATACCAGTTCAAAAAAGGCCTAGCCACTTTCTATGCGGACCACTTCACCTACGACAACGCCACCATCCGCTACAAGGATATTGTCTCAGTCACCAACCAGTATTCCGAAGATCACGTCTATGCCCTTATTTTTATTACTAATAGTTGCATTCTCCAAACCACCTTTGAGCTCAAATCTGGCAATCAAGTCATCCTGGAACGCAAAGGCCGCAGTTTTTGGGGTATGGGCAGCAATAGCGCCGTTCGCCATCAACGCACCGATATCACCACTGTCATCAAAGAACACCTCGCCCCTTATATCGTCGATTATCTCCTCAAAACTATTGCCAAAGAAGAATTCGTCCAAATTTTCACTTACCGTATTAGTCCAGCCGGTATTACCAAGACCACTGGCGCCCAAAAGGGTGAACTGCTCGACGCCAAAGATTTCGGCAGCGTTCATGCTGATCGCAAAGGTTCAGTCACTATTCTCACCAAATCTGATAAAAAATTCATCGGTAGCGCGAACTATCTTCTGCCCGGAACTGCCAAAAATGCCCTGGTCGTACCTGATTTACTGCACAAACTCTTCATTTTAGGTGCAAAACCGCAATAAAACCCTTTACAACTTGACAAATCTTTGCTACACTAGCAAGGTAATTTATGGCTAGTCAAAAGGAAGTGATTAAACTCACCGGCAAGGTCGTTGAGGCTCTGCCGGGTACTCAGTTTCGGGTATCTCTCGAGAATGGTCATATTATCATCGCTCACATGTCGGGTAAAATGCGCAAAAATTATATACGACTTGTGCCTGGTGATAAGGTCGAAGTTGAGTTAACCCCTTACGATCTTACAAAGGGTAGAATCAGCTTCCGCCTCAAAGATTAGACCCCACTTTTCTCGGAAAAGTGGTAAAAAGAAAGGCATTTTCTAGCATGAAGGTACGTGCAAGTGTCAAGAAAATCAGCCCAGATGACAAGATAGTCCGCCGCAAAGGCGTACTGCGCATCATCAATAAGAAAAAACCTAAGAATAAGCAAAGGCAGGGTTAAGCATGGCAAGAATCGCCGGCGTCACCATCCCCAGTGATAAGCAAATTTGGATTGCACTCACTTCAGTTTACGGGATTGGTCGCACCACCAGCAAAGCCATCCTTGCGGCGGCCAAGATTGAGCCGACCACTCGGGTGAAAGACATCACCGAGGCTGAAGAACAAAAACTCAACGACATCATCGCTAATAAGCACACTGTTGAGGGAGATTTAAAGCGCCTCGTTACCAATAATATCAAGCGTATTAAAGATATTAACACGTATAAAGGTTTACGCCACAAGGCCGGTCTCCCGGCTAACGGTCAGCGCACACGTACGAATGCGCGAACCCGCAAGGGTAGGGCAATTGCCGTCGGCGGCGCACAACCTAAAGCAGCGAGCAAGACTTAAGGAACTAATATGGCAGAAGAAGAAATTACTACCCCAGCAGTTCCCGAAGTGGAGCAAAAAGTTACCAAAAAGACCAAGAAAAATCGACGCACCGTCCAAGCTGGCGAGGCGCATATTCAGGCAACTTTTAATAATACAATTATCAGCATCACCGATAAAAAAGGTGAAATTTTAGTTGCCAGTTCAGCTGGCGCCAATGGCTTCCGCGGCAGTAAGAAGGGTACGGCCTATGCCGCCCAAGTTGCCGCCGAAAAAGTCGCCGAAATCGCCAAGCGCGATCACGGCATGAGCTCTGCCGACATCTTCGTCAAAGGTATCGGTCTCGGTCGCGACAGCGCCATCCGCGCCATCAGCTCTCAGGGCATCACCATCAACAGCATTACTGACAAAACCCCCATCCCGCACGGTGGTGTGCGACCCAAGGGAGAAAGGAAACCATAATGGCACGCGATCATACTCCCATTGCAAAACAATCCCGCCGTGAAGGCTACGCCCTTCATCCCAAAGCGCACAAAATAATGGCGCGCAAATCCGGCATCCCTGGTCAACACGCCGACATGCGAATACGTGGCGGCAGTCTCTATCTCACTCAGCTCCGCGAGAAGCAAAAAGTTCGCCGGATCTACGGCTTACTAGAAAAGCAATTCGCCAAACTTGTCCGCGAGGCTCAAAAAGCCCAAGGCATGACCGGCGAAACCTTGCTCAATTTCCTCGAGCGTCGCGCCGATAACACCGTCTATCGCGCTGGCTTCGCTACTTCTCGCCGTGCTGCTAGACAATTGGTTTCTCACGGACATTTCACCCTCAACGGTCGACGCATTGACATTCCATCCATTCGTCTGGCCACCGGCGACATCCTGGAAGTCCGCGCCAAAGCCCAAAAAACCGAATATTTCAAAAATCTCGAAAACGTCATTGGCGCCGCCGGCCCACAACCCCTTTCCTGGCTTAAAGTCGACGTCAAGAAACGCAAAATTGAAATTACTGGATCACCAAAGCGCGAGGAAGCTGAGGTGGGCATAAATGAACAATTAATCGTTGAGTATTACTCACGCTAAAGGAGAACAAAATGACAAAAGTTATTCACGAAGCAACCCTAGCAGAAATCGTTGAACTCGGCGAACATAGCGCCAGCTTCATCATCAAGCCGCTTTATTACGGCTACGGCAACACGCTCGGAAATTCTCTCCGTCGCGTGCTACTCAGCAGCATTAAAGGCGCCGCTGTCACTGCATTCCGCATCGAAGGCACCACGCACGAATTCACCGCCATCCCCGGCATCGTCGAGGACGTCGTTGATATCATGCTCAACCTCAAGAATATTCACGTTCAATCCCATTCCGACACCCCAATCGAACTACATCTTGAGAAAAAAGGTGCTGGCACCGTCTATGCCCGCGATATCAAGCTTCCAGCCAAAATCGAAATCGCCAACCCCCAACAGATTATCTGTAATATAGACGATCCTAAGTTCACTCTCAAAATGGACCTATTAGTCGATACTGGCCGGGGCTATCTCAATATCGAACAATCCAGTGAAAACCGCAGCGGCAGTGATATGATTGCCATTGACGCCGTCTTCACTCCCGTCCTGCGGGTCCGCTACAAGGCCGAGAATACCCGCGTCGGTCAAGACACTAACCTTCAGCAACTCACCGTCACCATCGACACCGACGGCACCCTCACTCCCCGCCAAGCTTTCGAAGAAGCCGCCGCCATCTTAGTCAACCAATACCAGGCCTTAGCCGGCAACACTTCTGTTGAGTCTGCCCCCCCTCCCACCAGTAGTACCGTCGAAGACGAATCTGGCCTGATGATGCCAATCGAAGAGATGGGTCTGTCGGCTCGCACCGCCAACGCCCTCCTCAATAACGAGATCCGCACTGTACGCGACCTTGTCATGCTGTCCGAAACCGACCTCAAGGAACTCAAGGGATTTGGTAGCAAAGCACTCGATGAAGTCAGGGAAAAACTAACGGAGCTGAAGGTCTAATCATGCATCGCCACGGATATAAAGGTCGCAAATTCGGCCGCGAAAAAGACCAAAGACAAGCACTGCTACGTGGGCTGACGTGCAGTCTGATTCAACATCAATCGATTACTACGACTCTACCCAAGGCAAAAGAGTTACGTCGCCATATGGAAAAACTGGTCACCCTCGCCAAAAAAGGCGACCTCGCCAGCCGTCGTCTCGTCATTGCTCGACTAAACGATCAAATCATGGGATCCTGTCTGGTCGACGACATCGTTCCGCACATCAAGCGGGACAGTGGCTATCTGCGCATCAAGCGCAGCGGCTACCGCAAGGGCGATAACGCCGAAATGGCCACCATCAGTTTTGTGGACGAGATCAAAGTTGCCGAAGGAGCTAAGCCTGCCACCAAATCTGTCACCAAGGAGGAGAAGAAATAATGAAGACCTACTCTCAAAAACCCGCCGAGATTAGTCGTGAATGGTGGATTATCGACGCTTCCACCATGCCACTCGGCCATCTCGCCGTCCTCATCGCCGACAAACTCACCGGCAAATCCAAAGTCACCTTCACCCCCCACACCGACAACGGTGACTACGTCGTCGTCATCAACGCCAAAGATATCAAAGTCACTGGCACCAAACTAACCGACAAGCACTACTACCGCCACTCTGGCTTCCCCGGCAATCTCAAAGACCTCACCCTCGAACAAATCATCGAGAAAGACCCTTCGTTTGCTATCTCTCACGCCGTTGCCGGTATGATACCAAAGAACAAACTACAGCCTGACCGTCTCAGACGCCTCAAAATCTTTGCTGGCGCCGAGCATACCCATACTGCCCAGCAACCAAAGGAGATAAAATAATGTCTGCTGTTACCAAAAAAACCAAATACACTTACGGCGCTGGCCGACGTAAAGCCGCTACCGCACGTGTCCGCCTACTCAAAGGTAAAGGCGAAATCATCATCAATGATAAGCCAGCTCTCGAATATCTCTGTGGCAACAAAGCCCTCATGGCTGAGATCACCGATCCACTAGCTGTCGCCCAAAAGCAAAAAGACTATGACGTCTCCGTCAAAGTCAATGGCGGTGGTCTCTCCGGTCAAGTTGACGCCATCAAACTCGGCATTTCCCGAGCCCTCATCGCCGAATTTCCAGAATTCCGTCCCATCCTCAAAAAAGCCGGCCTAATGAAACGCGATTCTCGCGAAAAAGAACGCAAACATTACGGTCTGCGCTCCGCCCGTAAAAGGGAACAGTTCAGTAAACGCTAGGCCCAACCATCATAGTTTCCCCCTACGCCCGGAGGGTTCTTGGGGGCACCTAACTCGTCTTCTTGCTTGTCAGGCAGCTCCTTAGATGACCCACGTTTTGCATGCTCACTCAACTTTTTCCCCATTTGCCTATTTTGCCCTCGAAGCCCCTCTACTTCTTGCTTTTTCCGCCGACTTATCTCAGGTTCACCCGCAGAAGAATTATCCGTTTCTCGTTCACGAGTCACCAAATAATTTGGGTCTTCGTAATCTCTTATATCACCAGTCCCCCAAATTTTCATATCACTCATAATTCCAATTGTACCACACCTAGATTCCGTGCGAATACCATGCTAAAATAACCCCACGGGGTATTAGCTCAGTTGGCTAGAGCGCTTCCATGGCATGGAAGAGGTCATGAGTTCGAGTCTCATATACTCCACCAGAATTTTTACAGAAAGATTTTTATGAAAACAATTCTCACCGGAATCCGCACCAACGAAGAACCCACTATCGCCAATTTTCTTGGCGCCTATACCCCCATGATCAACCTCGCCAAAAAATACATCGGCAATGATCACCAAATCAACATGTTTGTACCCGATCTCCACTCCTTCACTACCCCCATCGACCATTCTGCTTTCTTCGAAAAAACCATCAAAGGCGTCAAATATTACCTCGCTGCTGGCCTCGACACCAATCATCCCGACGTCCACATTTATCGCCAATCTCACGTCCCCGCCCACAGCGAGCTCACCTGGATCCTCGACTGCTTCACCCACTTTGGCGAAGCTTCCCGCATGATTCAGTTCAAGGAAAAGTCCGCAGAAAATAAAAACAACACCACCGTTGGTCTCTTCAACTATCCCGTACTCATGGCCGCCGACATCCTCCTCTACGACGCCACTTATGTCCCGCTCGGCGAAGACCAATTCCAGCACCTCGAACTTGCCCGCGATGTCGCTGTCCGCATGAATAACAAATTCGACCAGAATCTATTTACCATCCCCGCTCCAGAAAACGAGCAAGTCAAATTCATGAATCTCGAGCACGGTTTGCGTATTCGCTCCCTCACCGACCCAAAGAAAAAGATGAGTAAAAGCAGCAATATCGAAAATTCCAAAATCTCACTTTCCGATGATCCCGAACTCGCTGCCAAAAAAATCCTCTCCGCCACCACCGACAGTATCGGCAAAATCCAATTCGATATGTTCAACCAACCAGGCATCAGCAACCTCCTCCAGATTGAAAGCCTGCTTACCGACCAACCTCTGCAAACTGTCATTTCCCGCTGGACTGGCGAAACCAGCTACGGCGACCTCAAAAATCAAGTCGCCACCACCGTCAAAACTTTTCTCACTGATTTTCAAACCAAAGTCACCGATATCACCGACCAACAAGTTCTTGAAATTTTAGAAAAAGGCGAGCTTTATGCCAACCAAGTCGCCAACGCCAAGCTCCACCAAGTTCAAACCGCCCTTGGACTGCGCAAAAATGCCTAAAAAATTCAGCAAACCTCACCTCTCTCGTATTATCAATGGCGATATCGAACCACCAGAGACACCCGAGACACCTCCAAAAACCCGCCTCGACATCGCCCTCCAAACCAAATATCCGCAACTCAACCGCTCCACGCTCAAGAAATACATCAAAGCCGCCCAAGTCACCGTCAATGACCAAATCATCACCAAGCCTAGTACCCCAGTACTCGAAAATGATGAAGTTCTCGTGCATTTCCTGGATTCTGGGCAGTCGGCTTTTCTCGGCAAAAATGAAGGTTTTTCTATGGCTGGTTCCAAAGAAAAACTTCATTTTCCCGAGAAAAACGTTTGGCGTGGAGGGCAGAATCCAGGAAATGCACGAGAACCTATTATAATATTCGAAGACAAAAACGTCATCGTCTTAGACAAACCCCCCGGCCTCCTCACCATCAGCAAAGGCGACTTTAACCCCGAACCCACCCTGGAACCCTACGGCCACATCGTCCACCGCCTCGATCGTGACACTTCCGGCGTCATTATAATCGCCAAAAACCCTAAGACCAAATCCTCCCTTCAAGCCCAATTTCAAAACCGCAGAACTCACAAAACTTACTACGCCATTGTGGTCGGCCATCCCAAGCTCGACGCTGCGCTCATCGACATCCCAATTGCTCGTAGCCTCAAGGCCCCCACCACTTTTCAGCCCGACCCAGAGGGCAGGGAAGCGATCACTCAATATCGAATCATCAGGAGCAATAAAAAATACTCACTGCTGGAACTCAAACCTCAAACTGGCCGCACTCACCAAATCCGCGTCCATCTCGCTCACATCGGCACACCCATCCTCGGAGACAAAATTTACGGTCAAACTCCCGCCGATCGCATGTATCTCCACGCTACAGAACTAGAAATCACCATCCCCACCAGCCAACGCAAAACTTTCACCTCAAAATTGCCAGAGGATTTTGAAAATGTTCTTAGAAAACCCTGAACAAATCCCCGAAGCCATCGAAAAAGTACATTTCGCTATTTTTGAACTGCCCAAAAATACTGAATTCCCAGATATCAAGCAAGTCATCAACATCTCCCCCAACGACAAAAACAGCATCATTATCGACGACATTCACGACATCGAAGAACTCGTCCGCACCAAACAATCATCCGCTCGCATTATCGCCTTTCACCACGCTGATCGCATGACCATTAACGCCCAAAATTGCTTCCTCAAGCTCCTGGAAGAACCCGGTCACCATATCCACTTCGTTTTCTTCACTCACCGCGCTAACCAACTCCTACCCACCGTCCGCTCGCGCGCTCAGACTTTCAGTCTCAAACAGATCACAAAAATAGATTCTCCACCAGACCACGATCCCAAAATCATCACTCTCGCCAAAAAATACATCTCCGCCCCCCCACGCCAGCTCGTACCGTTATCACAAACTCTCGCCAAAGATCGCGAACAAGCCCTCGATATGCTCGACACCACCATCGAACTGCTCTACAAATCCTACTTCAAGACCGGCAATCCCAAATTCCTCGACAAACTCGCAAAACTCACGAAGACCCACGATAATATCGCCAAAAACGGCCACGTCCGCCTCCAGTTGGTCGCTGGTATGCTATAATAACACTATGCTAGCCGTTATCGTCATGTCTTTATTTGCACTCTATGTCGTCTTTTTCCTACCCGCTGAAAAACTCGCCAGCGAAAACGACGAACCCGCCATTCGCAGGGCTCCCCAGATGCGCAAACTCTGGAGCCTTGCTCAATCTGCCATGAAAGAACGCAAGCCCCTCAAGGCCGAAAAAGCTCTTCTCACCATCCTCAAATTCGACGAGCGCAATGCCGCCGCCTACAACCGTCTCGGCATCCTTTATGCCAAAGAACGCAAACACAAAGAAGCTATCGAGTGTTTCGAGATCGCCCAATCACTCGACAACAACGCCAGCTCACTCCACAATGTTGGCCTGATTTACCTCGAAACCAACAATTACGAAAAAGCCGCCATGGCCTTCGCCCAGGCTATCGAGCTCGAAGGCGACGTCCCCGCCCGTTACATCGCCCACGCAAAGGCCGAAGAACAGCTCGGCAATCGCAAAAAAGCCCTCGAATCTCTCGAAATCGCCTACGATCTCGCCCCCTCCACCGCTGTCCTTCGCCACATCTTAGAAGTCTACGAGCGCGCCAGCGACGAAGAGGGTATCGAGCAGACCAAACACCGCATTGTCACTCTTCTAGAAGATCAAAGGCAAAAGTCCAAAAAGGCCAAACTCGCCCGCTCCCGCCTCCTCTCCAAACGCCGCCACGTGATGTAACGCCCCGCTCAATATGATATAATTACCCAGACACGCCGCAATAGCTCAGTTGGTAGAGCAACGGTTTTGTAAACCGTAGGTCCTCGGTTCGAGTCCGAGTTGCGGCTCCATTTTTTTACCAAAAATTAGCTCAACGCATCAAATATTGCCCGAAGTAAGCTAGTATTCTCATGCTCCGAAGCATGATTACTGATTGTTAGATACAACTTGCAATTCGGAATCAATTTACTGAGCTTATACGCAAAATCCGGCGCACACACCATATCGAATCGCCCCTGGACCATATACACAGGCACAGTAATCCGCCCGGTATTTTCTAAGATATGATTCTCCGGCATGAAACAATTAGTCGCCATATAAGACAACTCTATTTGTGTGCTCGCCGGGTCAAACTCGTCATAAGTCTCCGGCATACTCCGATCATCAAGCGCTACCATCCCACCCTCCAAATAATCCATCACATAGGCAGATTTCTTCTGTTCCTCCTTCGATCCATTCAAGGCCGTATCTATGTGATATAACATTGGATTATCTCGATATTTCGTCGGCGTATCCGCCAAAACCTTCTCCCATAAATCCGGATAAAAAATCTTCGCCAGACCAAACATCTTAAAGATTTCATCTCTCGACCCGCTAAATACTCCACCAATCACCAACCCAGCCAACATCTCAGGATAAGTAATAGCATAATATAACGCCAAAGTAGATCCCCAAGAATACCCATTCAGATAAAATTTCTTAATTTTCAGTCGCTTCGCAATTCTCGTGATATCCTGAGCCAACTCATCCGTAGTATTATGATCCCGACAACCCAACGGCGTACTCTTCCCGCACCCACGCTGGTCAAAAAAGATTACCCTCTGTTTTTTCGGATCAAACAATTGTTTATGCTTATCCTTATGATAACTTCCTGGCCCACCATGCAAGCAAACTATCGGTATCTTCGCACTTTTATTTCCCCAGTCCATCACCCATATTTTATGCCTGCCGCCCACATCCATCAGTAGCTCTTGGTTCGTAAATTCATCCTTATTCATAACCTATATTGTAAAACAGCTCAAGATATATTAAAATACCATTGTCGCTGGAATCGCGTAGTGGCAATCGCAGGAGGCTGTAAACCTCCCGACTTCGGTCTTCGTAGGTTCGAGTCCTACTTCCAGCACCAGAATTTGATCCCGAAACCGAACTAGTGCTCCTCTTCAACCACAGCACAGTTGACAATCTTATAAATTACCTGTATTATATTGATTAAAGTTGTTTGTTTTTCTAATCAAAATTGAAAGGGGACGCTATTTAAAAATGACAAGTAAGCAACAGGAAATTAATCAATTGCTTCGCGCTATGAAGCCAGGAGATCGGATGGAGCTAATTATTACCGTCCAGGATTTCAGGGGTTTAATAATACCAGCTGGCTGCGAATACACAAGAGCGAAAGTGCACGGAAAAGAACGCGCGCATACATACTGCTTTGAACGAGAGCTTATGGCATTTGATACCTTGTAGACGACTAGAAGCAACGACGATAACCACGCAAAGAGCGCCCCATAGTCAGGGCGCTCGAAATTTATACATCTAGGCGACGCAGTCGTCTTTTTTCAAATCCTCAATTTGTTCCTTCAAAATCTTCTTCTCCACAATATCACTCAGCCGATCAATCTCACATTCCAACGGCTTCACAATCCCCTCATACATCAAGTTGATTTTCGATGCATATGCATCAGACGGCACAAATTTTCGCTTCATCCACCGCCCAATTGTGAAGTAGTTCGCCCCCAACAATCTCGCCATTTGACCCCTGTTCCATCCCGCCACACCCATCACTCGACTAAGCTTTTCATTATATGTCATATTACTCCTTTATTTTTTATGCATATACATTTATAACCCCATTTTACCACGTCAGGTGAAAACCTATATGGTATAATAACCAAGGATAGTCGACGACGCGCCGCGATAGCTCAGCTGGTAGAGCGCCTCCATGGTAAGGAGGAGGTCCCGGGTTCAAATCCCGGTCGCGGCTCCAGGACCCTCCGGAACAGTCGCAGGAAATTACAATAACTGTCTGTTCTGAGCTGCGTAAAGCCGTATGCTATAATGACTTTATGTTTTCAATCGATCAAGATTTCTTAAATGAAACTGGATTAAGTACTCTCCCACTCGAGGATAGACGATTACTTCTCGCCCACATCCAAGAGGAGCTAGCGGTTCGTATTGGACGGAGATTGTCAGAACACCTAACCGATACCCAATCCAATGAATTTGAGAATATCATAGATGGAGATTATTCTGCTGTTCGGAGTTATCTTGATAAAAACCCTGATTATGAAGAGGACCCTGCCTATCTTAATCTTATCGAAAATGCGGGATTTGAGCCGGGCTCTCCAGAACTGCTGGTCCAGTTCTCTATTCTCAAATGGCTCAATGAAAACTACCCTGAATATGAAGAGATTGCCTCACGAATTATCCAACAATTAAAGCAAGAAATTATTGTGAGCAAAGACTCCATTCTAGGAAAATAATATGAACGAGAAAATAGGTAGAAAAGAAAACTTATACGTACCTCACAAGCAAGACGCCGCCCTGATAGCTCATGAATTCTTTACTAACAACGCCGATAGTCCTCTCGCTAAACAGAATCCCAATCTTAATATTACGCCTAAGGTTCTTGAAGCCAAATATAGTCCCAATAAATCCGAACAAGATAAGTTCGAAGAAAAATGGCAGAAGTTTGGCGACGCACTTTTAATGGCTGTTCGTCTTGGTGCTTTTGGCGATCCCAGAGTCGCCACTGATCCAAACACTAGTCGTATCAATTTTGATCAGCTCCCATACGTTAGCAAAATCCACCAAAAACACAACCAATGGTTTACTGGTACGCTTCAACAGGAGTCGGATTCTAGACCTCTCACCGAATCAGAGCAACGCTTAGCAAAATGGTATGAAGACCACGCCGTTGACATAACAAATCCTGACACTAATTCCCGAGAACAGACTGATCGTGTAAACAGGAATTTTTCTTCCAGTAATTTTCTCTACCATGGTTCATCTACCGAAGCTATGGCTCGTGTTCTAAAATCTGGCGTCTTGATGAATTCGGTTGCCCTACGCCAAAAAGGCATCAGTGCTAATCGTGGCGGCACTGAGGGGATTTCGTGGAGCCTAAATGGTATTGATGTACTACCCGGAGAACGCTATCATATAGCTGGATTCTTAGCCGCTCCTGAACGTGTCCTACAGCCAGACGAGAAACTTGCTGTTCCTACTAACCCTGCAATTTTCGAGGTTCAGCAAATGCCAGCAAACATAGATGATACTGAGCTATCAAGACTCCGTATTCAAGATGCTCTTTTTTATCCATATCATATAAGGGCAACCAACAAAGTTAAAGCTGCCGCAGGCGAAAAAATGTCGAATAAAGATGATAATAGTATTTATCAGTCTTTAAAATTTCTTTTAGACAACCCTAAAAAGACCGATCCGCCACCAGGTCTTGTCCGTTGGGTTAACGGCATAAAAGACCCAAAGCAAACTATCGCCAAACTTCAAAAAAATGAGTCGGGTTCACCCAATTATAAACTCGGCGACGACGGCCATATTAGTCTAAATCCTTACCTATCGCAGTTTAAAAAATCTGAACGCCAACCTATTGCCGCATATTATATTCAAGCAGCTATTGATGCCGGTAAGTTCAAGGGCACTGTTCTTGATAGTCTTAACGCCATTGATGTCGTAAAAACCCTCTCTCAGCCTGAATCTAGTCAGTTTTCTGAAGTTAAAGATAATCTGGGTCATGTTCTTTTTGACGATTTGAAATATCATCAAAAACAACATGATGATTTCCAGAAAAAACACTCTGCTCCGGTAGAAGTTCCCGTAGAGCAAATGTACTTCGTATGTGCAAAAGGTGATATCGGGGAATGGTCCGAATTTATCGCAAAAAGTGGCCACCGACCCTTAGGCATAATGACATATGATAACGAAAGCCTGCGTATTCCTGACTGGAAAACCCGCTTCGGCGATCATGACGATATGTCCCGTCAACTCAGTAACGCAATTCGCCCCAATAACCAACATATCTCTTACGACGAAGTCCTCGGCACCACCTTTGACGATTCAAAACGAGCCTTTGACAAACATTATGTCATAGCTGAAAAAGCATTAAAAAAACGCAAATCTATTCGTAAAGATCAAAGAACTGGTCAACTCAAAGTTGTCTAGGCAGCTTTACGCAGCCCAGAACAGACAGTTATTGTAATTTCCTGCGATTGTTCCGGTGGGTCGGGTCGGGGGCAACCCGCCGGAAAGACCGAAGGGCTTAGTATTTTTCATTTCTCGGGTTTTACGGTAAAATGAGTTCTAGCGGAGTCGAAAAGGCACTCCATAAATCAACCTATGGTAATTATTTTTTAACAGATCCCAGAAACAATGTTCAAACTTTTCAAATATCTTAAACCAAAAGAATGGCTCATAGCAGGTGTCAGTCTGATTTTCGTAGTCGCACAGGTTTGGCTCGATCTGAAACTGCCAGACTATATGGCAGAAATCACCAGATTGACACAAACACCGGGGAGCGCTATCGGCGACATCTGGCTCAATGGTGGCTTCATG
>Ga0123353_10003664_pt1 | contig 19487 bp, 10 predicted proteins | sample TergutLab28metaG_3_FD_92763 | JGI IMG/M metagenome (GOLD analysis project Ga0123353, IMG submission 92763) | Labiotermes labralis P3 segment gut microbial communities from Petit-Saut dam, French Guiana - Lab288 P3 | ecosystem: Host-associated > Arthropoda: Insects > Digestive system > Gut ... | reverse complement strand
GCGGCAAATTTAATTCCGGGCCGCCCGGGCCCCATGTCCCCCCCCTTTCTCCCGGCCCCCCCCCCCCCAAGAGCTATGCGACTAATTAAAACCTGCAGCTATTGCTGTACCTGCTCTTTACTTGGAATTGCGGCCTGGCAGGAAGACCACGCCAGTTGCACGTTGAAACTACATGAACAACAGGCCTTACACAGGCCTCTACACATTACACCAGGCAATTTGACAAAGTAAAGAAAACGTTGTTAACGGCGATTCAGGTTCAAACCCTGAACGGGCTCCATATAGATAGATTTTTTTTTGGTTGTAAATGATTTAATAAGGAAAACCGTACGAGGTACTGAGCAACTTGAGCCTGGACGAAACATTTATTACATGTCTAGTTGACAGAAGCTTTGCAACTGAGTGTTTCTGTGTGAAAAATGAGACGCTGTTATCGCTGAGGACATGCTTCATTTAGCAGCAGCACCTCTATGTTCGTTTAACGTTGGTTTAAATCAGAGCTGCCGATGGGATTCGGTTTGCTAAAGAATTAATTCTGCCAATGGGGTTTTTTTTAAATTCGAATTGCAGTCAATAGAATTACTTGATACATAATGGGGTAGTTAGTTGGAACGAAGAAGACGCATGCGAGGAGACACTTTCTTTTGGACCGTTGGAGTTGCAAGCATGCAAATTTCGGTGCTCCGTAAAAACGTATATAGTTCCGGCAATATTTAACTGTAAATGGTATCATATAAATGTACAGTTAAGTGTTTACTCCAAGTGCCGTGGTCACTCACATTAACTTTTACATTTTCCATTTGATTATTAGAATATATTAAACAAAAATCATACTTCAGTTTTGTAAGACACTGCAATTAACAAGTAAAATTAAAGAAATAACACTGCATCGCGTGTATGTTAGTGTGTCAGCCAGTCGTAGTCGATCGTGGACCTTTCAGAGACCTCCCACGTAAATTACCCTGAAATAAAGACCTACAAGCTTGCTGAGCAGACGGGAATACACGCCAAACCCCACTCGGGAAGCGTACGGTAGAAAGGTAGTCTCCTATGTGCACATCATCATGCCAAAGGGGAAGTGGAGGAATAGGCCCACCTATTCTTACCCTCATCTTTAGTGGAGTTAGTGTGGGATTTTAGGTTCGACTACATAAGTTGTACTTATACTATTGTAATGTACTGAATGTGCAATAAAAGGAGGCAAAAAAATTCAGCAGAGTGGTGAGCTTCGTGCGCCAGACGTTTTACGCCTTGGAGAAAGGCGCCCAGTAACCACTACATGGAAGGACTGGTGGGGACCGGAATCCTTGTGAACGGCTTGGAGGAGATGAAAACATCGCACTGTGCCGGGAACTGAACCAAGATTCTTTGCCTGTCCAGCCCGCAGCCTCAACTGTCCCTGACCCCAGCGATTTTGTGCCACCACCATTACCACACTAACCCTATCCCAAATAAAGGTACCCTAATGCAGCCTGTGGAAGCTACGGAGTGGCCGTAAGGCATTCAGTTCCGCAAGAGAGCAAGTTAACAGAAGATGTCAAAATTTGCTAATTGCTAACAGCTGAAACAAGATAACAAACAGACGAATCGGTGTGACACAAATCATTTCCGCAACAGCATGCTGAAGCTTGCCGCTTTGCGTTTCCGCTCCAAGTCCCCCAAACCTGCAGATCGTTGCCAACCCCAAATACGAAAAGAAAACATGCTTGCTTGTCTGATCAACGACAATGGCAGGACTACCTGACGGAATTTACAATGCCGGGCACAGTTGAAACTGAGGGAGAAGTTAATCCAGCAACTTGCAGAAGCAGACAGTACAGTTTCATGCAGCAGGAGGGTGAGGCGGAGGGGTAAGGCACGGCAGGGAAGGCCCTACGTAATCAATCACCGGGTTCAGCACAAGTCAATCGTCACGGCACAATTTTGGTAAGGGCCATAAGAATGTGACCTAAACATGTCCTGGCAGCTATTGGAATATCTGAAATACGACCTTGTGGTATCACTGTGGAATTCGGTAGGCACCGAAGTTTCGGAGAAACCTGCTGCTTCCATCGTCAGAGTAGAGGAACTTAAGATACCGTTTTGGAATGGTTAATTGGAAAAAGAAGAAATGCGAAAATTGGACAGGAAGACCAATAAACTGCTTACCAACCATGGACAGCATCAAAGGCACACACAGATCGCTTGTATTTCCCCAAAACAGGAAGGACGGAGGCTGATGCAGTCAGAAGAAGCCTATAGAGCGGACCATTCGAAGCTGATTGAATGTGTGGACAGTGAAGAAACTGCACTGATACAAACTGACAAAACGTACCGACCAGTACATACTGAACAATGCTACAGACAGCTAGAAGCCTAGAGGGAAAATGAATTAGAGGAAAAAGACAAAGGACAGCACACGGGAGAAGATAAAGGAAAGACGGTGAGGTAATAGGATGCGTGGACAACTGGAACGTAACTTTGACTAAAAACCGGAGGATAGGCAAAATTTGGGGAAATCAAGGGAGAAATAGTACAACAGTGGCAGCTCAAGGCCAAGCGATTAGTACAAACTATTTGAAAATAAAATTTTGAAGGAAGGACTCCCAATTTTGGCGAAGAATGAGTACTTAATGAGACACGACAGAGTATGTGCACATTTACATTACTTGACATCGGCAAAGCACTAAGGCATCGGAGCGACGAACGGTGCAGCACGCACGCATACGCACATGCACCAGTACGTGAACATGAAGATGTGACAGTGTTGTTGAATCAAGGGGTGCACACCGACAGAGAACTTAAGGTAAACTGGCAAGTTATAATTAAAAACAAAAAAAGAGAAAACATGCATAATGACAGACGTGGCAAACCGGCGGACAGAAATGTGCACAAAAGGCAGCAGACAACAAACTATAATAAAACAGTTTATGTACAGAGATATAATAAATGTGTGAACATACCGGTAATGACTGGAGCCACCGGAACAGAAACAAAATGTTTACAGAAACGTTTGGAAGCAGTACCGGGAAATCATTGAACAGATTCAGTACAAAATACAGCTGTAGTAGGAACATCACACATAATACGGAAAGTACTGCAGTCTGAAACTTGAGGCCTGAACGGTGGGTATCGACGTTGGTTCAGGAGAAGTACCAGGGAGAAGAGGCGTGTGACAAGAGACAGCAAATAATAATAATAATTCACACAGCATAATGATGTTACAGAAGCATGTTACAATACTACACTGCACACAGCCGGCCTTGCAGTGTCAGTCCCCTCGGTCATATCATCCTACACAAATCCAGCACGGTAGCCTATGCGCCTGTCCGCCTCAAGAGCAGTAACAGTCTAACCTGAAGTATCTACCGCCTAAACACAGCATTTAGCAGGACGATAACTGCAGGATTTCCGTCTGTCCAACAGGCAGCAGTCTGCCTGGGATCTGCCCGGAATTGCTTGTTAACGCTTTATGGCTAGCATGCAGACAGCAGTAATACGCAGGCGCACGCGCTGACTAAAACGGCAAGCTGGTGTTTCCCCCACAGAAATCTGGAAACGAGTACCAACTCTGTCTACAGCAATACCAAGAGAAACCTAAACGAATGCCTTCTTGTGTCCCAATTCAATCACGTCTTTATGTCTCACATTCATGCAATTTATTACCAAGTCCCCTGCCTCTATCCTTTTGCCTTGCCCTGTAATCTTCTGGCTATGCCTCCAGATTCTCCTCTAAAATATAAAAGCATCACCCTATAGACACTTAAACCTTTTTCCTCTGCATTAAGGGCAATTCAATATGTCAATATTATTACATCCGATTCACTGGCTTCTTCCTTTTTACTCATTCCAGGTATGTTCTGGCTAACGCTGTCAGGAATACGGACGAACTCCACGAGCATAGTGAGATCTAGGACTCTCTTCCACTGCGGTCGTGTGCAGTGACACCGTACAGACACTGCTAACCTGCAGATGGAGCGGGTACCTCCGAAACATCAGTACACATGCACCAAACTACAAGGCGTCACAGCCCTACAGACCACGATATAAGAATTCCACGGAGTAGGGTCACTCGTAAGACAGGGATAACAATGTACTGGGCAGGAAGCGTCAAGCTGTGACTGACAGCAGACACTGCATTAAAGTCTAAGCACACCGTTTATTGCACCAACAAAATGCACAGCCTTAATGAATGAGATATTAAAGGCTCATCTCCAGCATGTTCGGCACAAGTGTGCCGTCTTCAGGGAGAAGAAATGCCAGTTCTTAAAAACCAACTGCCACTGGAAAGCTGTTATTTTAAAGTGCTTCGGTCTGTAGCAATTGCTACAGATCGAAGCAGCTTATTTATTATTATTATTGACTTAATTACACTTTTCAGCATCTATCTGCTGAGAAGCCTTCACCTATCCTAGACTGTCCGTGAGATTACGCTCAGATAGGGGAAGAAAATTCACTCGATCCCTAAAGTCAAGGGGCGTGTACTATGAGTTTGCCTAATGTATGGCACGTTTGTAACAGCACTGCTTTTTGCACCACTCTTAAGATGTTTTTGGTTAAACCTATATTCCATATATACGCTGAGATGACCCAAGGGGTATACAGATACGTTGTTAAGCTGACAGATATTTTTTGTTTCCAGGGCCAAGTTTTCATACTTCGTAATTTTCTCTGCCTCGGTGTAGGAAGGTTATGGGTCAAGGGAACTGCTGTATCTATTACAAATGCTGTTTTGTTCCCTCTGACAATGGGCACTGTATCAGGTCTGCGGACATCTAACGTTTTATCAGTTACGACAGACCTGACTCAATAAAAAAATCATGTTAGCTGATTCCAGCACCGGTTCTGGCTTATGTCTATTGCACGGCAGGGTATTTCTTCGGGTAGGTTATACTTCATGGCAATCTGTTGAAGAATTATTTTTGCCAGTAAAAGCACACACATCCTTAGCCACTTTACTTCTATCCTCACTCTCACCTCTTAAATCCAAGTCTGCAGTGCCCCAACATTTGCGTCTAGTTCCCCAACCTCACCACAGAAGTATCTGACAATTCTGTATGCAGCTGTCAGGCATGCTACATGTCTAGCTTATCTGTCAGCCAATCGCCGTATCGCTAAATGGTACATACTGAATAACACACATAACTTCCCTTCTGCAACATCCCTTCTCTGAAGTTCGAACAATTACCTAAGCCCACCAAGCTGTACTACTAGTATGACATCACATCTCCCTCTCTCGGTCAGGAAATTTCGCTCCGTTACTGTCATCAGACGATAAAGAGGTGGTCACATTGCAGAAACACACATTAGTTACTTTAACACAATGTAAGATATTTCCGTGTCCTACCTATGGGTTTAAAACAGATCATCAACAATTTATTGCACGTGAGTTCTACGATCGATATCGATCGATACTCGACGTTTAGAATGGATCAGGCTCCAAGTTCAACTGTTTCTTCGACCTCAGCGCGTACCTGTCTCCATTAAAAGACCAATCAAGATCAGAAATCGTAATGAACGTGAAGTGTCCGATGTGTTGGTCAGATTGTAACCAAAATCACAAAGCGTTCATAAGAATTCAACATAACCGAAATTTTACGAAAATTCGCCTGGTGGCCGTCGCTCTGATACATGAGGACAGAGGCCGACGGACAGACATGATGCAGCTACCAATCGCTTCCTGCACTTGTTACGCGAATGCACGTGACACTGGGCATCAACACAGTGTGTGGTACCACAAAGTGATAGACATCACACAGGACACGTCGTGATAAGAACCGACGGAAGATGCACACTCAAGTGACAACCATCTCTAATGTACTCCGCTTTAAGGAACGTCTCCCACACTGGGGCTCCCTTCTGTGGGCTCCTCTTCCAATCAGCACCAACCCTATCACTTTCGCAGCATTACATTTTGTTCAAGCTGTAATGATAACATTAATATTAATGTCAAAACAACATGTTGTGGGCCTGTGAAGTGGATGAATCTGCTCAAGGGCACGAACAAGTGGCGTCCTTTGGTCAACACGACGGCTACCATTTGGGTTTCAAGAAAGGCGGAGGATTTTCCTCGAGCAGTTCGGTGCCTCTCAGTTTCTCAAAGACTCTGACCAAGCAAGTCAGTGCTGCGGTAACGTTAAGTAATTATGACCTTAAGTTGACGGTTCCAGTTCCGGGCGGACCAACAGCCGTCCTGAAGGCTTTATTTAATATTTTTCCTCACCCGCCGGAAAAGGCACCTTCACAGTCCTTCGAATAGCACGACCGTTTCCTTTCAAATCCGGCCACATTCATAATTCGTCAGTCACTCCAACATCCACGCTGCCGAGAGCATCGTAAAGCAAACCACGAATCAGCGCTCACCAATGATGTAGGACAGAGTACATCGTTTTCCGTTAGGAGAGTCAACTTACAAAATAGATTCAGACAATGTGCTGCCACTTGGCCTGCTCCGAGTTCAATCCGCGGATGAAGAATCCATTAAGTCCTGCGGCAGTGCAGACAGCTCGAGTAGTTCTCGGATGTACAAAAAAAAAATGAAACCCTCGCCAAGTCAAGACATGATCACATGCCTTCAACTCAGCCTACTATCGCCCGTCGAATTACAGAGAGTTCCCAGTACCGTGTGTTTGTACTGGAAATGAAATGTCAGTCTACATTTGTTCTGCTTTATGAATGGGGAACCGCTCCGAAAGCTCAGAACTGCTGCTACATTTCCCAGAGCTTTATTTTCTCGTGTGCAACTCTATAAAATTTATACATCGATTCTCCTTGTCGCTCTCAAAATGAAAGATGGTAGAAACTTCCGGTAATTAAAATCAAACGTCTCAAGCACATTATAAGTAGTAATGATTAAACACGAAGTTGCTGGCACCGAGTCTCACAATGACGGCATCCAAATATTCGCCGTGTAACTACGCTGTTAGATGTTGCATGATTTATTAGTGCCCCTTTCTTAATGAACACAAACTGCTGCACCTTACGTATCTGTAAACTAATCTCCCCTTCCTATGCTTAAATTTTGAAGACTGAAATTCGTCTGAACAGTATTTAAAAATTCAGCTCTCACTTCACAGACGACACACGATCCATTACATAGATGAATATGCAAATGGTGTTTAAGAAAGCAGTCGCCTTTCTTGTTCAAACAATATGCAACTCACACTGTGGCACAGAGCCCCGTCTGTCACCACACTTAGTGTACAAGTGGTCCCATTATACAGTTCACAATGTGAATAAACACAGAGAAATGCATACGAAACCTGCCGACAACAGATCCGTTGTGACTAGAGCACAAGGGTCTTAAATAAACAACATGCTTGACAAGCAGGGCGGCTTATCAGATCAACTATCCTACGGGGGACAACTTGCATCCACGAATTTTCATACAAAGCGCTGTTCAGGCCCTCTACCATTCAATGTTGCAGCACACTTTGTTTATACGACCAAAACGCAGACAAAAACACCCGACTAGAACTCAAAAGTGATATCAACACAACACCACCACCACCACCACCACCACTACTACTACGTGCTTAATGAATGAATTCTGGCTCCACTTTGTTCGGACTACCTGCCCACTGCCCAGATCAATAACCCATTTGTTTTGAATATGACACGTCAGCGACGTCACACGATACACAGCAAGTCGGTACGGTACGAAGGGCGGACTGAGCATTTCCAGCCGCAGCTCTGCCTTCCAAGTCCTCTCAATATTCGCAAGTTTCTCATCATGTTCTGTTGCATAACGCTGTGAGCGATCGACAAGAAGCTATGCGTAAACACAGCTGCGTGCCGACACAGCAACGATCAGATTAGAGACCCTTTCAAAGAAATAAGGCGATTTAATTTCGATACTGCATCTTTCATTTCGTTTATATGGAGAGAAAACATACAAACGACAAAGAATAACAATATATTAATTCTCCTCGGCACAGAGAGGTTACAAACTCAAATAGGCAGGCTACGTCTGCACCTGCAAACCATTCATTTAACCACCAGGCAGCCAGTAGCAATATCAACACCGCATCTCCTCAGCAACACAATGAGACGCAGCCCTGCTGATTCCAAAGAAGCTTTCCTACAGCAATGCGCTCTTCAGCGGCTTACTGCGCAGCGAGTAGTGGCAATTCCTTACCAACGTTTCGGGACAACCTATCGGTCCCATCTAACGGTTGTCCCTTCAATATGGGACCCACAGGATGTCCCGAAACGTCGGTAAGGAATTGCCACTACTCGCTGCATAACAACCCAGCAGAGCGCTGTGATCATTACTTCGCGGCGTGAGCCTAAAATCACGTTCGTCTTTGCGCCGCGTGCCTTTTCGAATGTCAAAACCGTCGACGGACGTCTCAGGACGGTAAGAATCCCAGTCGGTGAGAAAAAGGCGTCCAGTTCGCGAACAATATGGCGCCAACTGAGAGGCGTATGTGCAAGCGTGAAACACACTCTCTCTAAAGCGTCTCTCTGTCCTTCATTGGCAGGCGGATTTGACGTAAAAACGTCGTTTTAATTTGTCAGTCACATGTTTTGGAACAAGCGCGCTAATCAGGAACTCGTGTGTTTTTATAGCATTCTACTTCACACAGCAGCGCGCAATTCTATAATGAATGAAAAACTGTCAAAACATCCTGCCATTCGGATAATTACACCAAATCTCTCCTCACACACTACAAGCCCTGATTGCACTTGTTCTGTCAAAACGGACGACCAATAAAACACTCTTCGACCTGACGGGAATCCATGAAGCACACAACATGTTATTAAATTGAGAGAGAAACATGTGAAATGGAGAAAGCTGCACGAATGGAATCGCCATTTGCACTCCCCAACTCACATTTTATTTTGTTGGGGAGATTAGCGAACAAGCAGCACTGGCGGCGGGCAACAACACTCTTTGATTGATTTACCTCACGAAACAAAAACCAAAAGCAGACAACATGGACTGCATCAGCAAAAGCAAAAGAGAACAGGGTGGCTTTGTCGCCAAAGGCGATCTAAATTTTTTGGCTGCTGAATATTTTCCCACTCGACATTTGGGGTGGGGGTGGGGGGTTAGCTTTTGAAGTTCCAGCAATGTCACTCGACCATCTGTGTCAGAGAGAACACGGCGAACCGCATCAAAAAACGTCACGATGGAGGCGATTAGTAAGCCGCAGTAACAAAATCATCCTGAAACTGGTTTTTGGCCCGAGAAGGTTCCGGACAAATAGAACAGCACAAAAAGAGGGCGAAACGAATTGTCAGCACTGATCGGAGGCGAAAGACACAGTAGTGTGCCAGACAGCACAGGCGGTCGGACTGCTGTTATGGCTACAAGAGTCTCTAAAAACTCTAATTGTCCAGTACACGAGTGTGCAAAGTTATAGTACGCAGCACCAGAAGTCGTTCTGTAACACTACGTCACTGAGCAGTTGTAATGACGTCACAGGAGGTGCTTCGTTTGTGACAGTTCAGTTAGCGTTCGATTCCAATACAGACATTCCGGAAACGCAACGACAAACTGGACATTCAGCGTTATCTATTTGATGAACGAACTGTAATTCGGACGCGGGTGACATACACCTTCGCTGAACTGCAATCACATACCAGTTCTCCTAGATAACAACCTGCAACTAACTCGCAGACGCCATGTTATTTTAGACTTCGCCAACATTTGTGGCTATTATAAATTACTGTCTTGAAAAGAACGGCCTACAGGCGTTCATCTGAACCTCTATCCAGGTACGTGAGGCAAATCCCAGCAACTGGGGACGCCTCCATCAGTCCATATTTAAACCCTGAGAGAAATCCATTAAAATCTATTCTCCTGTTACTTCATTTACAACAGGACAGACTAAAGCCCTAGGATATTAGCATATTCGACCCCACACACATACACAGATTACAAATAATGTGAGCGAGTGCATAGGTTTACTGGTACGACAGTAAAGGGCACGCAAAAACTAAATGCGCAGCATTCTAAAGAGCAATTTAAAAAGTTAGTTTAGCACGCGTGCGTGAGAAGTAATTTCAGCTGTTGCCACGTTAATATGCAGCACATCTAAGACGCCTACAACTAAAAAAGTAATAAAACGTTATGTGCTGCTGCGTTAGACACAGACGTCAGCGGCAAGTGCACGGTGAGAATTCACGAGACATTTAGTGAGTGTAAGGACAGTTCACGGCGACCGAGGACCATTACGGGGACGGTAACAACTGGCGGGTCTGCGAAATTCAAGAAGTCGAAACGTTGGGCTAGCTTCACGCAGAACGTACCACAGCCACACACCATTTACTCCGACCAATTCGATATCCGTCAGTGTCAAGTACTGTTCACCCCCTTCTAGTGTCAGCACAGTTACGCACAAATGTTTTAATTAACCTGCCCAGTTCCCCCAGATATCAGGGAGCAGATTAAATTACCACTCAGCACAACGACTATTTGTATCTGGCAGCATCACTCCAAACTCGTGAGGTTTGGCAGGCAACGCAGCGACCGCAGCCTCAGCACCTGCGTGTCTGTCAGTCATGGTCCACGCGGTGTCAATTCCATTGCAGTAAATACTGGGTTTTTGCTCGCCACATTTAAATAACGCTCAACAAATGGCTTCCTTCGGATAGCACGCAAGCATTACACAACGCAAACACGCTGAGGTTCTGCCGGTGAAATTGAAAACACCACATTTTGAGTATTTCGTTCGGGTCGACTGCAGTGTAAGGGACATTACTAAACTACTCAGCCTTTCAACATGCCCCACACGCGAAAAAAATCACACGGGATCAGATATGGCGCACGGGGAGGCTCCACTCTCCTACTTATTGTGACATTATGAACACTGTACCAACTAGGCACTTTTGTGAAGCAAGGAGTTACGTTCTCCCAGAGTCGGACGGGTATTAAAATGGTTGCAGATTGTATCAAATTACGATTTCAGAGAAAATGGGCCCAATATCTCATCCGCATTCACAATAAAATACACACCAGCCTTAATATCACACAATGACCCAACTGCAGTCACAACACATTACACACCAGCCTTAACATCAATATACCGCCTGACTATCCCACGCCCAGACTGTACCCGGTCACTAACCTACTTTGGTTTCTTTCATAGCGCAAGACAGCAAATACCGACGTACAGTACAAAAGGCGATTGAGACCGGTGAGCACAAAATACCTACACATGGCAGTTACGGAGAGAAAAACGCCTTCGGATTTCGCGATGTGCACAGTACTAGCTAGTGGGGGGTGTGAGGAATGACCACAGCTGTAACTCTACCCTCCCTCTGTGGCAACCTTTACCTGTACAGTCTATATTCAACGTACAGTCGCAGGACGCCAATATAGAAGTACGTATGTATCTGAAAATTAATTCGTTATTCAATTCAGTCTATTTCACTTCAATGGCAAAGAACACACTGCATTCTAGATTAGCTCAATTTTATTGAATAAATTTCATTATTGTTTCGTTGAAATTAATGTTTGGAGACACGTCGTGGGAGTGGTACTATGTTTATATGATTCGTGCGATCTTTAGCCTATCGCAATTACGGGCAGGAGGGACAATAACAGAGTACAGCTGATTGAATACGGGCACTCGGGTGTAAAAAATGAAACGAGTCCAAAAAATATCAGCCGGACTGCAGCAGGCAGCGCGTCAACAGAAACGGGACAACAGGCGAAGCGCCTAACAGAGCTGGAGGGGCGTACGCAGCGAATATACGTGGTCACCGGTGATACTGCGCTGCATGTGACCAAGTTACAGACGAATGCCACGATGATTATTTAACGACGTTCAGCGGTTCTCTGAAGTGGAATGCAGTGAGTGTATGTCACCGGCTGTGAATGCCTGCTTCCAGGTACCATCCAGGCAATTGTCTGGAGAGACCGCGGAAGACCATCAGACACATTAGTCAGAATATTCAATGGCTGGAACTCGATAAGACAAAATCCGAATACGATAAAAGGCAAGATTATGTGTGTTCTGGAGTCAATCAAGAGGTAGACGGGGTACGAGACGGCATGGCATAAATTAATTGGGCATAAATTTCAGCAACACAGTACATTTATTGCTATAAAATGTATTTCAGCTGTTCCAGTAACCATAAAGTGTACAGCTTGTGCCAAGCAATCATTAGGCTACTGGCCATTTACAAGTTCTACAAACAGAGTTGTGACAGGGATCGAATCCCGGTGGGGGGGGGGCAGATATTCTCCACCCGTTCAGACCGGCCCTGGGGCCCACCCAGCCTCCAAAAACAATGGGAACCGGATCTCTTTCCCGGGGGTAAAGCGGCCGGGGTGTGGCGTTGACCACCCATCCATCTAGCGCCGAAGTTAAAGACAGAGTAGAACTATACCTCTACTCCCCCTCTGGGCCTTCGTGGCCTGTTCCAGGGTGCAATTTACCTTTACCTTTACAAACAGAGTTGTTATTCTAACATTTCAAGGCAGAGGGGAGAATACTACCGATTATAAACGTATGATACTTCATGTCGATATGAATATAGAATATCCTTGTTTTAAAATATCTAAGCAACAGCTTTGGACTTACGTAGTTATCCAAAAGCACGATACATTATACAATTCGAGCCAATTATTACCTTACAGTGCAGTCTTTCAAGACAAGATAAGATCCCAGTTTCTTACAGAGATCCAGTTAACATATGCATCTGCACTGCAGAGTGCTGAGCCACCAGTTAAAAATCAGCTTGCTCGGTACACTGCTACTGTATACATCAGGCAGGTTGGAACAGCGGAAGACATGATTCAAAATATTTACGATAACATCTTACATGTCGTTCCGGTAAACATGCCAGAAAGTCAGTTTTACTGAACCAGGAATTTATCAGTCTTAAAAATGTAACCCTTGTGACTTCGCAGAGGCTGTGGGTATTTGCCGTTGGATCGTTTCAGAACTACTGGAACTAAACCAATTTCACATTACGTTTTGATTAACGACACGCCTGTGTACAGGCTATTACAGATGTTTTTAACCGCACTGCTGTATCATCCTTTTAAAAACGGAATTGTAAGCGAATTATTGTGTCTTGATTCTGTAATAGTCTAAGGCTGCAAATCTTTAATTGGAAGTCAGCTGCACGCAAAGGGACCGCAAAAATGCGATGTGGTTACGCCAACATACGTAGTGTTAGCAACGTAAACACAGCGGAACGAATGGGATTATTAGAATATTATTAAAATATATGTTGCAGAAATACGGGCCGACGACGGGCTGCTGTGGCCATCTTCGACGACACAGAGGCGGGGAGGTTGTCCGCTACCCCCGGAGCTATCGACTTCCAAACAGGGTCTCCCACTGCATGTAGTTACGCAGTTAAGTTAGCGGTTGTCAGCAATGCGACAGAGAGCGACGTCTGCACAAGGAGATGTCAGGAGCATTAATTGGTGCAGCCAGACAGTAAACACAACGCTTCACAGCAACAGCCACATACATCCGAGTAACATCCTAGCAACTCTGAAATTTGCTCACCAAGTAGCTCCCAAGTTGTTCCGTCGTGTTTAACCTCACTATTTCTGGATCACCACAGACAATCAATTACGCAGAACCCCACGTGATCCTTTTCACATTCCTGTCTCAGTGAGAATGATGAAACTGTCACACAGCCAACCCTGGTGGCCGTTGGATTCCTGAAATCGCGGGTTCGAATCCCGCTGGAGGCATGAATGTTCGTCACTTGTGTTTGTTGTTTAGGTAGCGGCCTCTGCGACGAGCTGATCACTTGTCCAAAGGAGTCCTCGACGCGCGCGTCTAAGTTTGTGTGGTCAGTGACGCAGCCTCGGCCTGAGTTGGTCTCTGGCGCCAAAGAAAAGAAACATACCTGAAATATCCGTTCCTGATATGAAATAAATCTGTAAGTTTATCTACGTATATGAAGCAACAAAATGAAGTCCGGATGTAGACGCTGTGTATACAGAATATCAAGCACAAGTGCTGTGTTCCTGGTTTACATCGCAATTATTACGGACGCAGGTGGAACTTTGCGCCTGGCGGCAAGCAGCGGTTCGCTCGCCGCCATTTCCATTTTGGCACCAGTCGGAGCCGTCGTCTAGCCCGACGGACTACAGCAACTGCACTGTTCTTACCAACCACATTTAACGGTGGTACTGGTAAGTTTAATTAGGCTCACGGCACTTAGACCTGAGTTCCTAACATAGTTATAGAAAATGCCAGAAATCATTTCGTCGACAAGCAGACACTTGTCACGCGTTTATTGTTTAAGTGCACTGTTTCAACGACATTTGAAAACCTTCGCCTGAATTTATGATGACATGCAGCAGGATCGGTACGTCGCACACATCGCACTGGAAACCCTGACGACGTAGTGGTGCTTCCACTGCGACTGCAAACACGTCACATCCGTGCGTCGGGTAGCCTAGACGGCTTGACGAGTCGGACAGTTCCATGCCATAAGGCAGCCGACAGGAAGTGAGTAACCATATAAGCCACATGAAGTTAAGGGCCCTGTTAAGCACTAAAATATTTGGTAACACTTCGGTGAAAATGTCTTCAGTTTAGCTCAGGTCTTCAAATAGATATGTGGTCTCTGTGAAAATGTCTTCAGTTTAGCTCAAGTCTTCAACATGATCTGTGGCCTCTGTGCAAGTGTCTTCAGTTTAGCTCAAGTCTTCAACAAGATCTGTGATCTGTCTCGCTGACAGCAATCGAAACGCCCAAAAAACTCGTACAAAAGTTCCAAAATTTAAAGCAAATAAATACTTCGTCGTTTTCGACTCCTCGTAAACCGTTCAAGCCAGGTGGCTAGGTTATGCACCGCCAGGGTGAACGCTAAAAAAAAATCTACATTTTGGTCACAGAGATCATTTCTGTGATTCGAATCCTTGTCAAAGCAAATAGCAATTATGTCTCTACACAGCAGAAACTCGCATGTTTGTATAATCGACAATGTGCGTGTTTACTTTGCGGTACAAACTGAATCCTGTACATGTGTACGTTACCTTCCGTTCTTCAGTAACAGGTCTGTTCGAACGCTGTTTCCAGAAACGTTGACTTTAGGCTCATCCTGACAAACTGACTACCACAGCAACATTCAGCCAGAAACAATTTTTACTGCGAACGCATATTGGACCACGAAAACAAAATATCTTGGGGTGACATTAGATTCCAAATTCACAAGGCACACATTTCCTACTGTCTGCCAGAAGCAAACAGCAGACTAGGGCAGCTGTATCCTGTTTTAAATAAGTTCTCCATAATTGATATTAATTGGATCTTAATTATATACAAAACCCACCTCCGGTTCCTCCTGACATACGCCTCACCCCCCTCTAGCTACGCAGCACAGACTTACATCAATCAATTACAAACGCTTCACAATAAGGCCACAGAATTACAACAAAGCTGCCGACAGCAACCCGATTAATATCCTACACACAGAGGAATGTCGTAAACAAAACGTCACGCTGCCGATTCCGGTGACCGCACGGCCTAAGGCGCTGGGTTTCGGCCGCTCGCTTGCTGGGATTGCGGGTTCGAATCCCGCCAGGGGCAGGGATGTGTCATGAGTATTGTGTGTTGTCACGTAGATGTCTCTGAGACGGGCTGATCAATCGTCCAGAGAAGTCATACCGAGTGTGGTGTGCCTGTGACCGTGAAGCCTCCATTATGGCCCACTAGGGGGCTGTTGCATCATGGGGGACGTCAGTGTCAGAATCTGGCAGCCACAGTACACGAAATGGCGGCATTCAGTGAGAATTGCCAGAATGACGAATTAAGACAATGCGACACCGCCCACGATAAATATTAGCACCCGCCGATCCTTCATGGTAGGATAACCGTCCTTGACGGCAAATGTATAACTACAATAGGGTCATTTACAGTGGGCAGAAATCTGAAGAGCTCGATAACTTTTAATCGACTGGCGCTACACAAACAGTTGCACTCTTGTGAGAGAAGATCGAAACTAATCCGATAATACTTTTTTTTTAGTCCGACCTCTTCTGCCTACTCATCGTATGTGTAAAGGGTGATTTCTGCACCTCATCACACTCAACGACACACACACACACACACACACACACTTGTGCGCGCGCGCTCGGTAAAACTCCTCTAGACGAGAGATCAGCTCGTCGCAGAGACTTCTACCTGACAACACAACTCACTTCACAACAGACATACATCCCTGCCCCCGGTGGGATTCGAACCCGCAATCCGAGGAAGCGAGCGGCCGCAGACCCAAGCCTTAGACGTAGGGCCCACTGGGACCGGCACATTAAACACTTAACGTAGGTAAATAATGAAAACGCACACAATCCAATAGCAAAGACGGTTACCGGACAGAAAGCATGCATAATTCACACCCCTCACCCCTCAAAACCTTTTGTCTCTATTCCACACAGATTTCAAACAGAAGGTCTAGAATTTAGTTTCCGCTTCAGGAAAACTCCTACGGTCACCAGAGAGGTCTAGTCCAAGGGCGGTCTCCGGGACCACTGTCCAACGCCGGAACCTTTCGATACCATCAACCAACAGAAGATTGAAGAGACGACACCACAGAATGGAGTGAAATGCAACAAAAATAAAAATACAATTGATAAAATGTAACTCGCTGTAGAAAAAAAAATGGTATATATGTACTGGAAGGTACATGAATGCTTACGAGTTACTGCAAATGTTTGTTACTCATCCTAGGGAGGAACCTCAATCTCTACACAAGTCTGCACGTAGCTAGAAATGCAGAAACTGCCGCTAGGATTCGTGTGTCAACACCAGACTGCCGGCTAGAAGTCAGTACGCATTCGGAAGATCCTGCAACCGACCAACTAGAACCAGGTTTTCTGTGGTTTTCCTCGGTCGTGGGCAGTTACCCAAAATCCACGCTCAACTGCACGCTTCTTCTGCAGCCCCCCAAACAGGATCAAAATTTCGTCATAATGCTGCACTACGAACACAAATTTCAGCCCAAATTGTTAACTTCTTCCCTCTCCTGCAGACTCCACACAGTCCACTTCCCATCATCTGACCTTTACTACCAAACGCTGTACCTCATCTACGGGCTATCTTTACCAGAAGGAAGAGCGGGCACTCCCTCGGAACCTTCAAAACAGCGACGTTTTACGACTCCCCCCTAACACTATACCCCTTTTTATTAACCTTCCCTTTTTATCGCCTTTAAGGGCTTAGAACGTATTCAAACATTTCGAAGAAGGAGAATTGCAAGTAAATAAGAGGGCATGAATAAGGGTAACAAAGTAAGAAGGAAGAGGCGGCTGTAGAGAGAAAGGTATTATAAAAAGGCAACCAAGAAGGATAGAAAGGAGACGGTGGATGTTACACACAAGTGGTGCGATGAAGACGTCAAGCAATTGGCAAGTAGAATGGGAGAAGAGCAGAGAATCAACTAATGAGGGTAAAAACGGTAAGTGACAATGGGAACTGATACGGAATATGATTCTGTGCAGCAGTAACAGCGCATAGTCCCACATACAACGCGCTCTATTGAACGAGTCTAGACAATTGGCTCTCAATGTCGCACGTGCATATACACACGTGTATGTACCATTCATGCAGGATGAGGAAGTGCCTGTCGCATCAGCATGTGCAAGTGCAACTGACAGCTCTCCAGTGCCGGCATTGTGCTCATGCAACTGCCACAACAATAAGCCGCCAGCAGACTTTTCTTGAGCCAGATAAATCCAGTCACGTTGCCCACAGTACGGTTACTGACACTAACAAAGGCGTGTGCCTGCGTTTTTCTGAACAGGGTTCTGCAGGCAGACACACAGACCTATGGTAACCCTACAGTGGACACGCAGCACAGATGAACGGGATTAACATTATTATTGTTGTTATTATTATTATTATCATCATCATCATCAGTATTGAGTTAATCACGCTTATCATGTACAAAGGGGTGCTGATAAGCCAGTAGCCCGACCTACTTCCCGATGTCATACGGCGGAATTGATAGTGTCGTTGGAAAGTGGGGTCTGTTCATGTACCGAATTGCAAGTCTTTTCTTCTTATAGAGGCTGAAAGGAAGCATGTCAGGCGACGCGCGCAATTTCAACTACATGGAGACGCGAACTGTCATAAAGTTACCCCCCCCCCTGCAAGGAAAGGCGCCGAAGGAAATTCACGCCATTCAGAGAGAAACATTACGGGAACATGCACCACCGTATGCCACCGTCAAAAAATGGGTGGCCCAGTTTAAACATGGTGATTTTTCCACCTGTGATGCGCCTCGTCGTGGACGAACCAAAACAGTAACCACCCCGGCGATTATTGATCAAATTCACGACCTAATCTAGGAAGACCGCCGGATTTCGGCTTATCAATAATTGAGCAACTGGGCATTTCACGTGAGCGGGTTGGGTCTATCATTCATGAAGATCTGGACATGCGGAAGCTCTCCGCGAAGTGGGTCCCGAAATGCCTGAACGTGGATAAAAAAAACGTCAACAGTGCCAGTTGTCTGAGCAACTTCTGGAATTTTTTCGCCGCGATCCACATGATTTCCTGTCGCGACTGGTGACCATGGACGAAACCTGGTTATATCACTATGGCCCGGAGACAAAGCAACAGTCAATGGAGCGGCGGCATAGTGGCTCACCCCACCCCAAAAAATTCCGAGTGCGAAAATCCAATGGAAAAGTTCTCGCCTCGATTATTTGGAATCAAGACGGCATCCTGCTCAGTGATTATTTTCCAAAGGGCTAAACTATCAACGCGGAGTATCACTCATCTCTGCTGGTGCAGATGAAGGACATTTTGAAGGAAAAACGCCGCGGGAAGTCATCAAGTGGGTCTTGTTCTTGCACGACAATGTCCCGGCTCACCGGGCACTTGCACTTCCAGGATCTTGATCACCCACCCTATTCTCCGGATCTGGCCCCGTCGGACTACCAACTGTTCCCTGGACTGAAAACACAATTGAAACGTCACCATTTTGCTGCCGCGGAGACCTGGTTGGACGGACAAACTTCTGATTTTTTTTAGTGGCTTGCAAAAGTTAGAGCAAGGGGATAAGACGTATTGAGCTTCGTGGGGAGTATGTTGAATAAATCCCGAGTTTGGTCGCAGTAGCTCGTTTCCTTCCTGGTCGGTCTAAGGACTTATCAGCACCCCATCGCACCTGATGGTAAACCATCTATCCCGGACTGTTCATGAGATTAGGCTCAGATAGGGGAAGAATTTCACCCTATCGTCTAAGGTCAAGGGGCGTGTCCTAGGAATTTATTTACTGTATGACGCGTCTGTTAATAGTACTGCTTTTTGCCCCATTCTTAAGATGTTTTTCGTTAAACCTATATTCTATAGATACGTTAGGAAGCTTGTGGTGACAACTCGTTCCACTGAGATGGCCAAGGGGTATACACATACGTTGTTAACCTTACAGTTAATTTTTTCCAGTATCAATAATACTAACTTACTTACTCCATGGTGCAGAGTCCTTCTTGAGAAGCTAACTGGTTTGCAGCTAGTCAAGAAATTCCCCGCATTTCATGGAACCCGAAGGTTCATTACCGTACTCACAAGCGTCCG
>Ga0123353_10003663_pt1 | contig 19488 bp, 24 predicted proteins | sample TergutLab28metaG_3_FD_92763 | JGI IMG/M metagenome (GOLD analysis project Ga0123353, IMG submission 92763) | Labiotermes labralis P3 segment gut microbial communities from Petit-Saut dam, French Guiana - Lab288 P3 | ecosystem: Host-associated > Arthropoda: Insects > Digestive system > Gut ... | reverse complement strand
CAGCCTTCGTCTTGAACTTGTTGGAATGTCGCCCAGCGTGGATCATTAAATCCTTTTAATGTCGCCTGCAGTTGCAAAAACAATTGGTTCTGTTTTCGATATATATTGCCGCTTGTTACATTGTACATGAGTCCTACAGTCTCATTCCATGGTTTCTGCCATGGGACATTACCCTTCTGCAGGGAAGCAACAAGTTCTCTAACAAGTTTTTGCTGCATTGGTGCAAGCTTCAGCTCTATTTCATTGTTTATTAATGACATTGTGATTCTCCTTTCCTTTTATTCTTTTGGTTGATTCTGTTGCCATTTTCTATATTCCTGTGGCAAATTATGCACATTAAAATTAACTATGGTCCTTGGATTGACATAGGAGCCATTTTTATTAATTTGAAAGTGCAAATGACAGCCATACGAAAGTCCTGTGTCTCCCGTGTAACCTACAAAATCACCTCTTTTAATTTCTGTACCTTTTGGTATTAAAACCGGGTTGCGTAAATGAGCATACATATATATGTAAGTGGTATTTCCTTCAACAAAACGGATACTAATATAATTTCCATAATCCGCTATTTTTCTGGTTGATTGAGTATTAGCAACAACACCATCATGTGAAGCATATATAGGTGTACTACATCCCGTTTTTAAGTCGATGCCTGTATGCCAATTATTTTTGTTATTCAATATTCTCCATCCAAACTCATCAGAAGTCTTATAGCTTTTAATGTGTGGATACAGCCACTCATTCTCTGGAATAGCATCCAGGACGTCTTGTGGTATAAATGGAGCACCAATGTTAATGTATTTGCTGATGTATTTAGCTATTGTTCCAGATGAAAACACCTCCAATAGTGGACCCCATAACTTATCCTTCTTCAATGCTTCAGCATACTTATTCGGATTTAGTAATTTTCCTTCATCACTTATAGATGCTGCAATCATTGCATCGAAGTATTCTTTGTCCGGTCTTTCTATTCCCACCATCATTGCCGGGATTACAAAGTAACTCATAGGTATATCTACATTTTGCTTAGTATATGGCCTATATACAAGAGTCAAGACTTCATTGGCATAGTCTGTTTTAAACCACTGATCCAAGAAACGAGTAACATCATCGTTTCCAGAGAAGAAGTCTCCTATGCTTTGGAATACACCTCCTATAAACTGGAAAGGAACTGCGATAGCAGCTCCTCCAATTATTATCGGCATCATAAATAACGATGCAATCAACACAAGTGGCAACAACGCACCAGCAATGATTAATTTAATCTTCTTATTCATAGCTGACAGACAAGTGGCTGCTAAACGGATCCATTTCTCTTAACTCTTTGTCAGAGGTTAATACTTCAATAGTGTATCTCTTGTTTCCACAAACAAATAAACCTTGTCCTCTAACAAAAGTAGCTATTTGGTATTTTTCTGTATCATTTAAAGAAATCAGTTCTCCTAAAGCTCCCACAGCTTCTTTTTCCAATAACATAAGCATTTTATATGTTGAGTTGTTCATCATAGCTTTACCATATACACTCATTGCATTTCCTCCTACCATAACGTCTGCCGTTAAATCACTAGGTTCTTGAGTCCCCATTACAGCTACAGTATGATACTTCCTGGCTCTTCTCCATATTTGTGACAGATCTACTGCAGAATTACCTTCTAGAATTAGTTCATGAGCCTCATCAAGTACAAAAGCAGAAAAAATACTTCCATCAAGACATGTCGTCCATGCAAATCGAAACATAATAAAGTTTAATGCGTCTTTTACACCTTGATCTTTCTCTTTCAAATCCTTTGTCCCAAAGGATAGGATTCGATTGTCTTCTCTTTTAATCGTTGAATGACCATCGAAGTAATACTTATGTTCATGTAGCATTGGCTTTAGACAACTACTAAGAATAGTTAATAAGTTTGACCGAGAAGCATTCTTGCATGTCTTAATTTCTTTGTTTATTACCTCATATAGATCACTTAAAATTGGAAAATCCGTCGCTTTAAGCTTTTGAACATTAGTATTGAAATCTATCTTCTTCTGCTTATAACACTCAATAACCAGTGGACCAAGCTCATTTAAGGCTTCGTGGAGCTTTTCCTTAATGTCAGTGTGATAAAGTTTAAGGACAGACTTAAGTGTGTCTATGGCGTTATAAATGGCTATTTCAGCATCCCATACTCCGGTAGTGTTCTTTTCGTCATCATCATCCACACAATAAAGGTCCATAACGTTGATTTGATTACCTTTAGATCCCCATTGAACATATTCGCCACCATAACGTTTCGTCATTGGCTCATTTTTGTTTTCTGGATCTATCCAAACAAGTTTTATGTTGTTCATAATGAAGTTTCTGATTAGTTTATTCATGGCAGTCGTCTTCCCTGATCCAGTTTTTCCAAAGAAAATGCAATTAGCTGCAGTTCTTGCTGTTGGAATCGCTGCTCTTTTATCATTCAAATAGAATAACGGATCCCATTTTATCATTCCGTGATTTGATAAATCTCTTCCAAACAAAAATCCTTGTGAATCTTTAAGCGTTGGAAAGTTATACGGCCACAATCCTGCAGTACTAGCTACCAGCAATGGAAATTGATAATGATAAGCTAAATCATCCTTTAATCCATCATTAATAAATAAAGGAACAGTAGCTTTCATTAATGCTTGTTGCATACCAGCAATGTCATACACTTTAAAGCCATCTTGTTGCAATTGTCTTTTTATGCTATAAGCACTCGCATTTAGATCCTCAAGGTTATCATTTATGACTGAAAACACCATAAAGACATCTAACACTTTATCGTTCGAAGTAATAATGTCTGTGATATGGATTTGTAGTGAATTGAGTTCACGTTCCAATCTAGCTTTCAAAGTAGGATCAGACGTCTTCTCAAGTTGCTGCTCCTTGTTTCTGTGTTCTTGTTTTATGAATTTAGCAATATCAAAATCTAAATGCTTTGTTTTGAGAAAAACCTTAACACCAGGATTTGCTATATAAAAAGATAGCATTCCTAAATCAAACTCTTCCGGAAGAGAAGTAACAAGCAAATATTTAACAAAATCATCACCAATTATCATGTAATTCTGATACTCCTTAAATGCAGTAGGTGCTGCTAAACTTTTAGTAAATAGGCTCATGATCATACTCCTCCTTTCTTTGTATTTCACTATCTAGAAGTATTTTATCTACAAATACTCCCCTTGAGAAATAGAAATCATTAATCATTTGATTATTAAATGTATACGCAATTAAGTTATTAAAATCTATATAGTTTAAAGGGGTAATAATAAAACCATTTCGTTGAAATTCTCTAGCAAGCATCAAATATTTCTTAGTAAAGTTCTTTGACTCTTTACCTTTTAACATGATAAAGAACTCTAACTCAAAGTTGTATGAAGAGTAATCACTCCATAGCTGTATCTCAGTATTAATCATGTCGATAATTACTGGATCAGTTTCATACTGAAGTTTTGTATGATAAGCAGCTAAATGAGTATCCAGGTTGATTGGAGAATACACAAAAGCTTGATATATTTCAGCATCAATTCTGTTGAATACTGTTCTAAGTGCATTTATCCAACGACTTTGAATTGTTTCATCCTCTAAAAACATATTAGGAGGATCTATTTTAAATCCTACAACATGTTCTGTTTTACTGCTTCTTTTTAAAGATATATAGTTTTCATGCACTTCGTCGATATCAATCCAATCAAGAGTTTTATTAATTGCTTTTACACTTTTACTAATTCTCTTCTTTTTCTTCTTGATAGATATCTCTGTTTTTGATTTCTTCATAGATTATACCTCCCCATCTGTAATGCTTTGGTCTCATTTGATAACTGATTACTGTTTGTATATAAGTAAACAAGTTGAAATACTTACCACTTGGTGTAAATAACACAAGTGGAGATAATGCTATAGCCATAATTACAGCCATAATAAGCAAACTAGGATTATCACTAAAAAATTCAACAAAAAGCAATACTATACCTATTGCTATAGATCCTGCAATTATATAGAAATCACTTTGTTTGTATTTAGACAGTATAAACTTACCACTTTTATAGTTTTTAGCTGTATAGAATTTTATCATATGATGTTCCTACCTTTACCACGTTGTATTCGATTGATACTTGCTGAATAAATGTGTGATGAAGCTCCAAGTGCTAATTTGGCTCCAAACCTTACAGCTGGATTTGTTGAGGTTGTAAAACTATATAGAGTAGATGCAGCATTCCCAAGTTTAGTTCCTTGCCTTGTTAGTTCTACACCACTTTTAGACGCAGGACGCACTTTTTCACTTGTATCTAAGTGTGTTCTAGCTCCTCCACTGTTTGGTCCAAAAGCAGCTGGATTTATTGGATTACCTCCGCCGCCAGCATTGCTGTATAAATCTGTTATTGATTTCCCACCGAAAAACTTGCTGGTGTTATAAACAGCTTCTGCTCCTGTACGTGTTCCTGCTCTCATTCCAAAAGCAGCTCCTTTAGCGGCGAGTTTACCTAAACCAACTGCCATGGAAGACGCATAGAACATTTGTTGTAGTGTGTTTTCTGTACCGGTGTCTCCACCAATTAGCCTTTGTATTTGAGGGACACCAGCTAATACAACTAATAACCCTGCAGCCATGACAACAATTTGTGTTCCAAACCCATTACTCATTACCATACTCGAACAAGAAAGTGTCATAACCATGTTAAGTAGCAGTATCGAAAAGAAATTGGTTAAGTAACATGATCCAAGCATTTTAATCCAGTTTGGAAACATATCAGACTTAGGATCTATTAAAGATGATATTGGCATAAATGCCCCTACAATAAGTATTGCTAGTCCAAACCAGTTCTTAGCAATATTAAAAGCACACATCAATATCAGTACTGCAATGAATATAGCAAAAACTGCACACAACAGAATACTTGAGTCTTTTTGAAAGTACTTGTATTCTCCATTTACATCTTTTTCATTAATTTCTATATCTGAGTGACTATACTCGATAACAGGTGCATCAGCAGGACGTCCTTCACTAATAAAACCTGTAACTATTGTATTTGAAGGATTTGTGTTGCTGCTTGCCCCGGCTATCTGTCCAGCAGATGCAACAGCCCATTGGCCAAACTCACCTACAGCTTTCATAGCTGAAGGAAAAACAGCCATGACAACTGTTACCATCAAGATCTTAACCAATGCAGCAATCCAGTCAAAGCCGTCTTTTTCATCCTCGCTAGTATACATTCTTCCAAAGATCTGGATAATTCTGATTATGATTGCGACTGACATAAAAAGCATAGCTGTTCCCCAGATTTTCCAAAGTATATCACTTTTTACAAAATTTATGTTTGTCACATTTGTCATGACCCCATAAAACATGTCCATCAAAGTGAAACCTAGTTCTGCTAAAATCCAAAATAGAGATCTTATTACACTGCCAATCCAATCTAACACTATACGATCCTCAACAATCTAAGAATCTGAGGAAGTATTAATACAAAGATTGCAGCTCCTAGTTTTTTCCCAACCTTCTTTGTAAGCTCCTTAAATTCTTTTTCATCTTCATCAGCGGTTATATACTTCAAAACATCCTTCCCTATGAAGAATAAAGCAACTGCTGCTACTACATAGACAAGCACTTTATAAAAATCATTAAAATATTCATTAATCATTGCCCCTAAACCGGCAGTATCAATTGGTGATGCATTGATACGTATAAAAGATAATAAAAAAGCACAACTTAATGTGCTAATAAATAGTTTAAATTTAGTCATTTCATTTCCTCCTTTAACTAAACTAAAGATACTACATAAAAATCGACAACTCATTTTTAGTGTGAACTACCTACTATAAAACTCATAAATCTTAAAGCAATAATCATAAACCCTAAATAAAAGCTATTTATAAACATTTCATAAAAATCACGTTCTTTAGGTGGTAGTAAACTAAATAGTATTAATTTCCAAATAAATGTTATCAACGTTATCAGACTTATCAATATTGTAATCCAGTCTATTAACTTCAATACTATTGAAGTAAGATCAATGGAATACATTTTGGCTATCACGATTATTAATATTGAAAATAAGCAAACATGGATGTAAGGAATAAAATTTGTAGGTTGTTTCTCCATAAAATATTAGTTCCACCCTTCTGTAACAACAACTTTTACTTCTTTAAGCTTTTGAGTATTGGTATTGAAATCAATCTTCTTCTGCTTATAACACTCTATAACCAAAGGTTCCAGCTCATTTAAAGCCTCGTGGAGCTTTTTCTTGTAAAGTCTAAGAACAGATTTAAGTGTGTCTATAGTGTTATAAGTGGCTATTTCGGTATCACTTAAATCTATAAGTCTTTTTTCTTCACTCATTTTATTTCCTCCTTGTAGTGAATTGAGGTATTTTTGTTAGATTATTATCACTAACTAATTCGGTCCTCGAAGCGTAATAAACTCATCAAAGCGGAAAGGACGGCTTGCCGCAAAGTAGGACGAAGTCCGTATCCTTGTAGCGAAAAAGATGGTTTATAACGAGAGAACATAGCGACTTAGTTTGTGATAATTTAACAGATTTTGTGCGTTTTTCATAAAAAGAGAGCCAGGTGGACCCCCTTTTCAAAAATCTGTCGTTTTTCGCTAAAAATTGCTCGAATTTCACTGAGGGGGTCCACCTGGACCCCCTCAAGCAATTTTTGCTAATTTTCTTCCTTTTTTATTGTAGAAATAACTAATGCAAGCAAGCTTACTGCTACCCCAATTCCTCCAATAAGTACTTTATTTGTGTCTCCAGTATTAGGTGGAAACATTGTCATATTTTCCCTTTCATACACAAATACATCTACTCCAAAATCAGCACGTGGTTCGATTATTTCACAAAAATTTACGCCACGTGAGTATCCGTCTGGTGCCATGAGTTCACAGACTCTGTACTTTTTGCCGTACCCAACAGCTGGGAATATAATTGTCCCTTGGCTAACGTGAGCTGAGGAATACTCATACTCTCCAGATCCATCAAGAGAAATTACCATGTAATTGTCATCCGGCATAAACTCATAACCAGTGCCATCGTCTTCGACTCTCAGTACTGTCGCATCAGCTGCACCAAAGAATTCATGACGCTCCATAACAGAGAATTTATCCCAATCATCTTCCTTAACAATTGCAAACTGACTTCCAGGAGTACTTTCCACCCAAACACCGCCGGTGATCATACGTCCAAGGTCCTTGGTTACATTGTTATCCGCATCAACTTCTTCGATGCTGAATAAGGCTCCATTGAGTAAGACAATTAAATCTTCATCATTTTCATCCTTTGCAAACTTGATCAACTGTAGAGCCATCATTCTTTCCTTATTCTCAGCAGTTATTTCTATTAGTTGCTCATAGCCTGTGTCAGCTGGTCTGAACAACCAGGAGTTGATTCCATTGACGAAGTCATAGCCTTCTGGTGGAATCAGTTCTACTATTTGATAAGTACTAAAATAATTTAAGTTTCTAAAGTTAACTATGCCTTCAGCATTTGTAATACGCATATCAATTAGGATTGGAAAGTCTTTATTGTCCACATTGAATAACTGAATCACTGCTCCTTGCAAAGGTATACCTCCTTCTTCAGTTACTTTTATTAGTCTTGCTTGTACCGGACGGATTCCGTTAGTGTATGTAACCGTCATATTCTTGATCACAACAGTTGTATCTTCAATATACTCTTCGTACATATAAATGATTTGTATATCTTGAGTAATATTTGTTAACGAAGGCACACCTTCCTGCACATCAGTGTCACCAGGTAACATGTACCCAATGTAAACCATATCTCTGCTTAAATACTGCACTATTTGTGGTGGATTACCAGTAAAGTTATCACCATCCACAGCAAAGTTGATCTTATCATCAGCAAGAGCATATCCATCCTCATCGTGATATTTTTCAGTAATCACATTTCTACTTAACTGACTATAGATATATGTAAATACTGCATCGTCATCGATAGCTAAGATAGATGGTGTGCCAGGATATACTGTCGTGTCTCCTTCAACCATGTATCCGGTGTATCCCCACAGCTTTCCATCAAAAACGATGGTTGCTGGAGGATTACCTACATAATCATCACCAGCATCGAAAAATCTATCTTTATCTGCAGCAATGACATTGCTGCTTAGATTCTCGAACTTTTCAGTTACAGTATAGTCACCTGAAGTTTTCTCATTACTTTGCTCTTCGTATACATAGATAATCTTATAATCTTTGTTTATCTTTGAAATTGTTGGATTACCGGCTAATAAAGTTAAGTTCGGCAGCATGAAATATCCTTTGTACACCCAAGTTATTCCAGCATCTGAAATAGTTGCTGGAGGACTACCAACAAAGTTTTTACCTTCCAATAGAACATCGGTAACATCAGCAGCAAGCTCAATCCCCATTGTATTCTGGTATTTCTGTTCGACATCAAATTCAAGCTTAGGTACAGCTTCGACATCAAATTCATAAATTGCTTCATCCATTACATACTGAGGTGGAGCTGCTATTTCTTGTATGTAATAAGTACCAGGACTAACATCCAGCTTTATTCTTCCTGTCTGATCTGTAGTGAAGGTTACTCCATCAGATAAATCAGGTTCTTGGCCAATCAAAAATGTGACATCAGCTACATTTTGGCCAAGTGTATCAATTTTTTCTATTGTTATTGGCGTACTATCCAGTCTAATTCTAATATCAAATCTCACTGGGTCTGCATTATGAATAGAGAGAACATCTTGCGAATTTCTCTTCCTATAGATGATTGGAGCCCCTTCTGTTACGCCACTAATTCTACTTCCCGACACTAACTTTTCAGCTCCATCCCAAGAATCAAGTCTTATGGTTACCTGATTACCCGATTTTGTGATTGTTAATCCTTCGACATCTGCAATGTTATATTCAGATAACACCCCATTTGTGTCTGTTAATGTAATAGACTCTCCTATTTTTAGTGGAATATCAGCACCAGTAAAGCTTGGTTTTACAAAATGCAGTAAAGCTAATCTTTTAATCTCTGCAACTTCTTTAGATACACTAATGGTTCTTCCTCCAGATATTGTAGTCCATGACGTATCCCATCCTAAGACATCCCATATCAATTGTTGGGTAGCGAGATAATAGTTTATATTACTCTCATGTCCTGGATACTCGTAGCCGTAATATGAATAAGCATATATAAGATCACGTTTATCTGAAGCCAAATCATTCCACAATGTGGTTTCAGAATAGCCACTTCCTGATACCAGAGATTTATTAGGTTCTAAACAATACCCAATCTTTCCATCAACACGAATGATTGGCATTTTGTATTGATACCAGTAAGTACGATTACTGCGTTTAGTTGCTTTATACCATGCAACTGCAGCACTTCTTGTCACAACTGGATCTGCAGCACTAAGAACACTTAAACTGCAAACCAGAACAAAAGTGGCAAGAAATACTTTTAATAACTTTTTCATTTTTTATCCTCCCTTTTTTAAGATATAAAAAGCGGATATTTCATCCGCTTTTGTATAATTAATTGATTTAATATTTTGTTACTCTTTCGTCCAGTCATATACAACAACATCTGGGTGTGGTGGTACAAAAACACCCTCCCTTCTAAGAAATAGAACATATCCTCTGTCATTATATCCGTTGTCTACAAATGATGTCGCAAACCAACTATCAACCCAATGTTCTGTTGCAAAATAATGATATTCATCTAAAAAAGCATCGCCTGCTATAGTTGCAGCTTCTAAAGTCGGGTATACACCCCATTTACGATCATCATTATATGCAGCATCGCTTATATAATCACATGGTTTGCTAGGATCAATCCCCCCCTTACATGCTACAGGAGCTGCTGGAATATTTGTTTTTAATGACTTTATCCCAGTAACAATCTTTTTACCAGCTTTAACAATTTCCACTTTGTAGTAATAAGTAGTCTTGTTTTTAGCCGATTTGTCGACAAAAACAAAATCTCCACTGCTTAGCGTTCCTACTTTACTCCAGCTCTTTTTGTTAGTTGAGCGTAGAATATTAATGCTATCGAACTCAACAGAATTGTTCCAGGTATCAACTTTAACAGAAACACCACCAGTTTGATTTGCTACAGTTAAATTCTTAGGCATCGCCATGTCAATTGGGGCAGTTCTTCGGCTTACAATTGCTGATGTCTTTTTAACCCACTTACCATTAATCATAAACCAGCTAACAACTCTGTAGTAATATACTGTATTAGCTTTTAATCCAGTATCTACCCAAGTGAGTACATCCCCACTTAAATCTTTGGCAACAAGCGTCTTAATCTTTTTCTTAGATGTTCCTCTGTAAATGTGCGAGTATACTAACCACTCATGCTGTGGCATGTTTATTTCTATGCTGCTGGCAGTTTTATCTTTTAAAACAGGTACAGTACTCGGATTAAGCGAAATAACAGCTTTGCTGGTATCCTTCTTTGTTTTGATACTTTTTGTAGCACTCCATGCTGAGTAAACAAGCTTTCCAGCAGCATTTGTAGTGTAACTTCTTACTCGGTAATAGTATTTTTTGTTGTTAGCTAATGACCTGTTTTCATACACTAAGCCACTACCATCAACCTTTAAGCTTCCAATCGCTAGCAAGCCTCTGTTGGACCATTTTTTTCCGTTGGTTGAAGCCTGTACTTGATAGCCTTCCGCTTCCGGATCTACATTAGTAACTTTAACGTTGATCATGTAAAAATCAGCAGTTAAAGTTATAACCGGCTTTACTAATGGACTTGCAGCTGCAGTTAAGTCTTCTGCAGTAATCGGTGTTATTAAGACAATTAAACATAAAATACTCATTATTAATGTTAATATTTTTTTCATTTACATTTCCTCACTTTCTTGAATCAATTTCTTTTATCTTTTTATAGATTTCTTTTAATTCTTCGTATGTGTATTCAATACCTTCATCTTTCGCTTCAGGTGCCCCTAATCCCATCGATTCTAATTCGCTGGATCCATCTGGCTCCCAAAATCCACATACACTATCTGTTAATTCTTTAAGCTCTTTAATTATTTCATTTGCTCTTGCATTTGATACTGTTTTGTTTTCTTCCATAGCATCTCCTTTTTATACCGGTATAGCTACGATAACTATACGTTTATTTGTTAATCCTTTTGACAAATCACATGTAACCAACGTTACCACAGATTCGCTTTCTAGATCTGAGTAATTCAAACTTATCTTTGTGTTCTTATTAGCAGCTGCCAAATAACTGTTCAACTGCATATCAGACAAGAATTTCGTATTCCACCATAGAAAATCTTCATCTTCAGTTGTGGTAAGTACGTATCCGACAATTTGATAATTCATTAATCCTTCATCAGTTTCTATCCAAAATACCTGGTTATTCTTGATAAAGTCGGAATGTTTAAACTGCATAAACATTTTATCATTTTTAGCACTGCTATTTCCATAGATTACTAAATTGTTGTCTTCCGGCAGATAATTCATATCTACATAGGCAAACTCTTGATTATCATCCGATAGATATTCAGTGTTGTCTTTGGATAGAACAACCGGATAGGATTTATAATCGATGTAAACAACCATAATTACATCGGAATTAATAGCAATCCACTCACTTAGTATCTTCTGATCAGAATCAAGTGATATTTCCGGTATTCCAGGATTGCTGCTATCTGCATCGCAATCTTTGCAGCCAGAACTGCCTGGTGAACTTCTTACAAGCAATGAAATGACCATGGCAGCAAGCACTAGCAACACACCAGCTGCTATTAGTGCAGATTTCCAGTTAATTATAGGTTTTTCATTCTCCATCATTAACCTCTGTTGCCTTTTTTATTACATACACATAGCATGTTGCTTTCGCTCCATCGTCAGATGTATATGTAATCTTATATGTTCCAGGCACGCTTGGCTGTAGTCCACCAGAATTTATTCTCCAAGTAGATCCAGTGTTTACTTTAACTCCTGATGTTAATTTATTCATAATACTTGACTCAGATGTTCCTTCAGTAACAGTTACATTTTTTACACCAATGAATGTTGGTGTTTTCTTTGGTGTATCTGTCCCACTAGAACTTGATCCACCGCCTGATGAACTGCCTCCTCCAGAACTACTGGAAGATCCTCCAGGTTTCTTTGAGCCAGAGGAGTTAGATTTATTGCTCCCACCCCCGGAATCTTTATTCATCACTTCTTTCTCAATAACATTAATCGTAATATCTTTATATGACAAATTATCAAACATATCCCAGGCTACAATACGTATTTCTTGTTTACCAATTACCTGGTTATCAAAATCATTAACAAGCATGTAACTAGGATGATCATCATAGTTATCTTTTAAGGTTATTATACTATCAAAATCAAAATCATCACCTTGAGTAATTGTATACTCTTCTTCAGTAGTCACTATTGTAGGTCCCTCTGTTTTAACAACTTTTACAAGAAACTTGTATGTGTCTTTCCGGTAAACAATCGAAAATTGATGATCACCTAACTTAGATGTATCGATAGTGCCACACGAAACAGCATTCTCAAGATACATCAATACTCCGTCTTCATAGAATTCATCCGTAATCGGAATCTCATCAATTGATTCAATTAAGCTGCACGTTTGTATCTGTGATCCAATCTGCAGTTCGTTTGTTGTGAGCTTTATCTCTATTGGTTTATTATTGCTGCAACCTAACAAAAATAAAGCAGCTAAAGCTATTATTACTGTTTTTCGCATAATAACCTCCTTTCTCTTTCTTTTAAGGCTTTTTTAAGCCACTTAACTGGGTAATTACCCATGAAACACAAAGTAAATTGCTCACAGAGCATCTAATCTTCAATGTTTTCCTTTTTTTCTAGCATTTGATACACATCGATAATCATTTCCCTTGTTGAAAAAATTAAACTAATAACACACAAAAACATTGATGTGTTAAGCATAAGCACAGAAAATAGAGTTAATTCTTTTAGAATGAATACATTTGTTATTACAGCTATTATAATGATAACTGCCCATATTATGTAAAACGATTTTTTCGTCATTTATCTCTCTCCACTTCTTCTAGCGTGTTTCAATTCTTCCAACAGCACACTCAGTTTTATATTGCCTTGCTCAAGTTCATTTTGGTATGGGGCTATTTCTTTCTCAATGACTTTCAAATTTAAGTAGGGGTTCATTATAAACATATTCGCAAAAATTCCAAATATAGGTATTGTTATTACGACCCATGTCATTGTACTATTCAAGTTTGACAAAATAGGACTAATAAATGCACACACAGCAAATGAACTAATTAAACTAACAAAAGCCAAAAACTTGCTAGCCCAGTTTCCTAATATAAAAATGCGATCAAATTCACTTTGAATAATTTGGGAATAACTTTTTTTGTCAGAAATATGACATAAAAAATCTGTTGTTAATACCAACAATCCATATAAAAAAAGCAAGAGAGCTATATCGTTGCTCTTTTGAGATAAATTGACCCCAGCCCAAATAAACAACAGCACCCAAACACCTAACAGCATAAACTTATTTGATTTATTCATATTATCACCTTTATTCCTTACATTTTCTTTCTTAACAGCTTCTCTCAGCCACTTAACTGCGTAATTACCCATGAAACACAAAGTAAATAGCTCTCAAAAGCCTTTTTAATTCCTATTTGAAACGTTTTAGAGCAGTCGAGCTAGTTATCCTCCATGGATTATGCTCAAGACCGCTCTAAACGTTCATTGTTTTTGTTTTGTTTTTAGCAGTGACTATATAGCTTGCAGCATCCTGGCATACTTCCCCAATCACACGATCTTGGCACGCTCTTTGCATCAATATTTGTTTTGCTTATCTAAGGTCATTTCCAAGAGCGTCATGCAACTCACACTGAGTTGCCGGCATTACAATGCTTTGGGAGCGATCAGTTGTTTATATAAAACTGTAGTATACATATCCTAGGGGGGATTTGTTTTAGGTTAATCGCTCCCAGCGCATTTAATACGCTGATACATCACTTGGGGTGTGAAATATTTATTCAATTGCTTTCAGCAATTTGTTTACATCTTTCTTTAGTTGCTTCAGTCTTAGTGCATCTTCAGAACTGATCTGATCTGAATTTACCTTTTGAATCAACTTCAACGCTTTTTCTACTGCAGTCTCCGGCAGTTTTACAGAATTGATTTCGCTGCTTTCTTCGAACTCATCCTCTTCTTTCAAATAACGTTTTATGGTCGTAATTCCATATCCTGTCTTTCCGGCAATGTACTCAACCTTTTTACCTTTAGGTTTATTACCTGCAACCACTCTTCGATTCCAACAATCTTCAGCTTCTTTTACTCTCACAATTCTTTCCTGCTTTGAATCATCTCGATAGGCATTTGCTGATAGCCAGGCTTCAGTTTCTTCGACACTACTTGGTTCTATTGATTCCGGTAAGTCAAACAGTATGGCCGGTATTTCAGAGCTGCACGTTTTTCCCGCAAATCTGTAGCTTTCTCCTTCTGCAAATATCTTTTTAATTGCTGCAGTTCTTCGATGGCCAGCAATTAAGTAATACTTTCCTTTGTATTTCCGGACCACTATAGGTTGCAGTAATTGAGTGTCTATGATATCCATGGCCATTTCATCAATATCATTCATGCTTAATGTAGAGTTAAGTTTATTTCCTTCAATTACTCTAGGGTTCAGATAGCAGATCTTACCTTTTTCATTTTCCTTTTTAGTTTCATCACTTAGCATTTCATTGAGAATCTTTTCTGTCATGAAGTACCTCCAAGAATTTCAGTTACAAGTTGCCGGTAATCTTCACCCACTCCATTGTTCTCCAGAACTACAGCTCCTTGCCGGTAACCGGACTTCATGATAGGTGTCCTTTGGCTACGGATGCTTGTTTGATACCAATTGTTAGGAAAATCATTTTTAAGATCCTCAATTATCTGTCTTTCAAGCTTGCCTTTGGTTGCTATGGTGTGAATCAATTTAAAATCAATATCTACACTGCATTCATCATTAATAGCTTTAATATGATCAACCGTTAGCCATACTCCATCTTCGCCGCCACTGTCGACCATGAGCGGTATGATTACTTCTCCCATTCCGCCAGAGCAGGCATAAATTGAGTTTGTGGCCAGCATGTTAAGTGATGGATTGTTGTCGATAATAATTTCATCGTACAAATCAATAACCAGGTTGATCACCTTTTGTAGTCGTTTGTGCTTTTCTACAAACGTTTCCTCATTTAGCAGCTTCTTTTCAGCTATAAACAGCTGCAGATTTGCCGGTAGCAAATCAAAGACAATCTCAGTCTTTGGAAGGCTGACGTTTTGGATTGCCTCAAGCGTTTTGGTTGGATCAAGCAAACAGTCATACATGGACAGTTCTCCGTCTCCGACTTTACGATTCAATAGACATTTTGTTGCATTTCCTTGGCCATCCAGGTCAATCAACAACACTTTCTTGCCTTCTGCAGCAAAGCCAGCTGCTAAGTTTACTGCAGTGGTAGTTTTACCGGTTCCACCTTTGATAGTTAGGATTGATCTAATCATCTGACTGTTCTCCTTTCCCTAAATACGTGATGTATGCTGCATAGAGTACATACTCTTTACCTTTGTGTACTTTTACTGCTGTGTCATACTTCACGTTATGCACCACCATCGTTGCTAAAAATTCATTAACTTCTTTTTCAAATTCAGTTTTGTTAAAGCCAGTAATTACTTTCACTTGATTTGTGATGTTCATTCCATTCATTACATTCACTCCCTTCATCACTTTTTATTTTCAGAAGCCGTTTGGCTTCATATAAAATATTAATTTTATATTTTCTTTTAAATCTTATTTTTAAATCTTATAAGATATAAAACTTATTAATACTTATATCTTTTTATCTATATATATGCCCTTGTTTCATTATTTTTAGCTGTGTGCGTAACATTTGTGTAACACTTGCGTAACATTTGTGTAACATTGTTACGCTCTTTATAAAATTGAATATGCGTAACATTTGTGTAACATTGTTACGCTGCAATACCATTTTCACCTTCCAAATCTCTGTTCTGACAAATGCGAATTACATATCTCATTTTCTTAATGTCATAGATAAGAGCTTTTCTTAATCCATACATAATTACTTCATCAGTATATTGATCCATCATTTGCATTAGTGTGTTTTGATCAGCTATCGATAGATTTCTCGTAAACTCACTTTCAAAGATATGCAGTAAATCTTTGAATCGTTTACTGTTCTTTATCTCACTATCTCTTTCTTTCTTTGTTGTTAAAATTGCCTTATTTTTGGTAAAAGAGTCATGATCCAATAAGGCTGATCCTTTTCTCATTTTACGCATTCTATCAGCAGCATCAGTAGTTGTTTTTCCAATTTGTAATGCTTGTGGAAGAAATACATCATACGAATCGTTAATACTAGCTAAGTTGTTTGCTAGTAAATAGTTTAACGTCATTTCGATAGCAGCTATATCTTCATCAATTTCAAACGATAACTGTTCAGCAATACTTTTTTCAGTTCCAGTAAAGTAAAGATTTCCACCATTTTTAATACTCAATAACTGCAGTCTTTGGTAAATTATTGTATATGTGTCACCTCCTGGTATATTTCTCAATTTTCTAATTTCTTTCTGTGTAAAAAAAGTATCCATTAAGGTAATTGAGTAGGTATATTTTGTTCTTGACTTCTTTTTTTCTGACATGACATTTCCTTTCTTCTTTATAATTTAAACTTGATATGATATAATTCATTGCATCAAGGTGGGGTGGGTCGTTTCTCGACGAGAGTGTTCACATTCACTTGTAAATCAGTATTTTTTCCTAAATGAACGGTGCCGTCTGAGAGTGGACCGTTTTTTAGGTGTTTGGGAATACCTCTTTCAAAACTTCAATTGGATCAAGAGCATAGTATCGACAGAACTTTAAGTAAGTGTTCAATGACAGTTGCTTCGCTTCTCCATTTTCAATCTTACGAAGGATAGATCCATCTACTTTGATGTCAATGCCAACGTTATAGGTTGATAAGTTGCGTTTGAGTCTTGTTTCTCTAAAGATTTTCCCCAGTTTTTCCATGTCGTAAAACACAAAAAACCCTCCTCGTTTTCACTTTGAAGGGTTTAAAATTCTTAATATATTTTTAGGGTTCGTTTTTTTATACACACTCGCACCATATTAAATTGAAATGGCTTCCAAAAGTTGGACAGAAATTGTATGGCAGATATAATTTCAGAGCAATTAATAGGGGCTTTTTTATAGGAGTATCTGCATAGCTAAATATGCATTAGGATTTTTTAATTCAAATAAGTTAGAAAGAAGTCAATATATAAATAAGAAATAGGATTTTAATACTAAATATTATTTATACCATTTACAGAATCACAGTTTAACATACTTCTTTTTTTGTTTCTTTTAGTCGAAAAAAACAACGAATCGTTTCCAAATCAACACTAAAAAGCAGCATGTGATTCGCTGCTTTCTATTGTTACTTATAAATATCTTTTCTGTGCCCAATATTTATTATAATTATTATCAAAAGATTATTCTTGATATCTGCTATCAATCTATATGAGCCAACTCTATATTTCCAATAATCCTTTTTATTTGCTACCAAAGGATGTCCATATATTCGTGGATTTTCACAATCTTGCAAATTCTTCTCAATCCACGACATTATTATTATCCTTTGTTTATTATCGATGTTTTTAAGAGCCTTTAAAGCTCTTTCACTGAGCTTGACTGCATATTTCATTATTCAATTCCAAAATAGTCTTTGGCTTCTTCCAAAGAGTATAGTTTAGTGTTGTCTTTGGTCTTTTCATAATCAAGGATAATATTAATATCATATTCATCTTCAAGTCTTTCAAAAAAAGCTTTTTTAATCGCAACTGACAAATTAATACCTTGCAACTTAGCATAGCTTTCCATCCATTCTTTCTCTTGATCAGTAACTCTTAGTGATACTAATGGCATACAGATTCCTCCTGTGTAATACATTGTATTACATATTTTTGAGTTAGTCAAATTATACTATTTTCATATAAAATGCTTGGATACAAGTAACTTTAATCACTTTTTGTTTGCAACTGTTTATTAGTGTTTACTTTTTCAACTATGTATCTATCTAAAAAGAAGACAAAATAGAATTGCCATCATAGTATTGTCTGAAGTTACTTTAGTAATTGCTCAAATTTAGAACTCTTAAGGGTGGTTTCTAGCATCTACCACTCTATCTAATAGAGTGTGAATGTGAGTATAAGTATTTCCAAGTGAGGTAAGAAGTGGACTTCGTTCTTCGTAATCTTGATCTGGTGCTACAAAAGCAGTTGAAGTTAAACCTAGATAGTTACGATATGATCCTTGGTAAATGAGTTGTTGTTCATAAAGTTCAGTTAAGCCTTTGATTGTAGAGACACCATCATAACCCAAAAGGCTTTGGACAAACTCACAACAAGTAAAAGCATCTTTTGCATTGATTCTCTTATTAAACAATGTACAAACAGCACTAAAACAGTTATAAACCGTTTCATTCTTATTAGCGAGATAATAATCGACACGCTGTTTCAATATTTTATATTCTTTAGCAGGCAAGTCTAATTTATAAACGCGAATGTTGATGTCCAGATGCTTAGCTAAATATCTACTAGGTTTCTCAACAATAAATCCACCTACTAAAAACGGGGATTTTCTTAAACGACCAAATGAATAGAGCTCGTCCAAATCATCAGATAGAGCCAAAGAAGAATGGTTAAAATGGAAGTTAGTGAGCAAACGAATTGCCAAACCGACACCGGTGTTTGTTTCACTTAGGATTAGATAAACAGAATTATTTTTTTTCATCCTTACAATTCTAGCACATATTTACTCAGTAGTGTATTTAGTAACCATATTACCAACAAAATTCTTTAAAGTTATAAAAAAGGATATATCGAGCGCTTCTATATAAAAAAGTGAAGTTAACAAACAAAATCACTTTTTTCCAAATAATAAGTTATTGTTGCATTTTCTATTAAGAAAAGTCATATATTCTGCCACCTAAAGTGATGATAATGATATCTTCAAACTTAGATAGGTACTCATCTTCTTGTATTAGAGAAATTACGCTTTCTAGAAATGCTTCATCTATTTCAATTTCTACTGCATTGAGATTTTGGACTACGGCTGCAGAATAAATTCCAGTTTCTTTTGAAACAGGCATGTAATAAATAATATCTTCTAACTGTGCATAACTATACTTAACTTCTACTAAGGTGACTTGTGTTGCTTTGGCAACAATAATCATATCTTCATTTATGTATGTCATCGCAAAATAGGGTTCATAATTATCATCCAACCAACAACCACCATATATATCGTCATAGTTTTCATTAAATATATCTCTAAGCATTACTTCCATTGCATATAGTTTAGAATCACCTTGACCAGATTTTCTTTCCTGTTCTGTAAAAGTCACATGTTTTGGTTTCATTAAAGAATTCCTTAATAGTACAAGGCCAATTATCAACAATATAATCATAGTAATACTCAGCAACT
>Ga0123353_10003662_pt1 | contig 19491 bp, 16 predicted proteins | sample TergutLab28metaG_3_FD_92763 | JGI IMG/M metagenome (GOLD analysis project Ga0123353, IMG submission 92763) | Labiotermes labralis P3 segment gut microbial communities from Petit-Saut dam, French Guiana - Lab288 P3 | ecosystem: Host-associated > Arthropoda: Insects > Digestive system > Gut ... | reverse complement strand
CGTATACTGAACCGTGGAAACGATTTTCCTAAACTGTGGATTTTTCATAGCTTCTTTTGCTATCATGGCAAGGTCGTACGCCGTCGCCAGATGGCCTATCTCGTGAAGTCCGTGCGGGTTTCGAAACGACGGGTTCTTCGCTCCAAGTTCATCGGCCCTTTCGTTCATCAGCTCCGAAAACTCTTCTACGCTGCCCGAGATGGCTATCGCCAGCGCGGTACCCGTATCGTTGGCTGATTCGAGCATCAACGCGTAGAGCAGCTGCTCCACGGTGAGCTCCTCGCCTTCGATGATATATATCCTGCTTCCTCCGGTGAACGGGGAAACGGCGTCTATCGTCAACACCATATCAAGCTGCAGATATTCAAGGGCAAGAAGGCATGTCAATATCTTCGTGGTGCTCGCCGGCTCGTAGAGTCGCGCCGAATTCTTTTCATACAGGATATCGCCTGTCTCGGCATTTATAAGGATCGCCGATTCAGCGACTATATCAGGCGGGTCGCTTATGGCGAACGCCGCTGATTGGGGAAATCCCGTCACTATTATAAAAATCAATAACAAAACAATTTTTTTCATATCTGTCCAAAGAAATAATCCGCCAGAGAGAACCCGCTGTCAAAGAATCTCCCTCCGGCGCCCGATTCCTCCGTAAATTTTCTCGTCGCGTCGTATTCCGCGGCGGCTGCACTGTCGTAGATCATGAACGGGACAGGTTCGTCTGTGTGAGTGCGTATGGAGACCGGCGTCACATGGTCTGGCAGTATCATCACTTTAAATCTTTCTCCGTTCGATTTCAGGTATTCCACTACCGGCCTTATGATCCGCTTGTCTATACGCCTGAGGCTTTCTATCTTCCCCTCCATATCTCCGTGATGAGAGCACTCGTCAGGCGCTTCCACGTGGAGATAGACGAAATCCTTGCCTTTTTTATATTCACCGATAGCGGCTGCTGCTTTGCCTTCATAATTCGTATCGAGGGTTCCCGTCGCGCCCGCCACGTAAACCGGCGAGAGCCCTGCGCATATCCCTATGCCCTTTATTAGATCTACCGCCGAGATCGTTGAGCCTGTTATCCCGTATTTTTCATAAAATGAGCTGAGCGCCGGCTTTTTTCCCTGCCCCCATATCCAGAGGCTGCTCGCCGGCTCCAAGCCTCTGCCGATACGCGAAACGTTTACTGGGTGGCATTTGAACAGATAATAGCTCCTCTTCATCATGTCCGTGATAAACCCGCTACCCCGGCCCTTAGGCAGATAGTCTCCCGCATGTCTTCCCAGCACGTCGTGAGGCGGCGTCATCTCGTATCGCGTTTGCCCGTCCTTCACTATCAGGCAGTGCCTGTAGCTCACGCCCGTGTAAAACCTCATCTTCTCATCTGCAAATTCGCGGTTGACGGCCTTTATCAGCTCGTCGGCTTCCTCCGTCGTTATATCGCCTGAACTGTGATCCTTTATTATCAGCTCTTCGTAATCGCCTTCACCTTCGAGGGTTATCAAGTTCGTCCTGAACGCCACATCCGTATCCGACATGTCTATGCCCATGCTCACGGCCTCGAGGGGCGCCCTTCCCGTCAGGTAAATCGACGGGTCAAATCCCATCACCGACATGTTTGCGGCGTCGCTTCCCGGCGAGACCCCCTCGGGTATGGTCCTGACAAGGCCTGTTTCACCGTAGGCGGCGAGGCTGTTGGTATAATCCATATCCGCGACAAAAAGCGGCGTCTTGCCTGACAGCGCCTCAATTTCCCTGTCCGCCGCTCCGTCCGGGACTACGATTAGGTACTTCATATCATCATCTCCCGTTTGCCTCTTCAAATTTTTTCATGAACGAGATGAGCTTTTCTATCCCCTCCGCCGGCATAGCGTTGTAGATGCTCGCGCGCATCCCGCCGATGGTGCGGTGCCCGCCCAGATTGCATAGGCCTTCTCCCTCGGCTTGTGACGTGAACTTCTTGTCGAGTTTTTCATCTCCGGTCAAAAAGACGACATTCATGAGGGATCTGTCCTTTCTCACCACAGGGCATCTGAACAGGCCGCTTTCGTCTATGTGATCGTAAAGCCTGCCGCCCTTCTCCCTGTTCGCCCTTTCCATCGCCGCGATCCCGCCTTCGCTTTTTATCTTTTTAAATACTTCTCCCGCTATATATATGGCAAAACATGGCGGGGTGTTGTACATGGAACCGCTATCGGCGTGAATCTTATAGTCGAGATACGTGGGGACGTCTCCTCCCGCAAAGCCCAGAAGGTCCTCGCGGATCAGGACAAGTGTTACTCCGGCCGGGCCGATATTCTTCTGCGCTCCCGCGTAGATCAGACCGAACCTTCCGACGTCGATCTCCTCCGAAAGAATCGATGACGACATGTCGCACACCAGCGGGACGTCCCCCGTATCGGGCACGTAAGGGTAATGAGTTCCGTATATCGTGTTGTTAAAGGTGATGTGGACGTAGTCCGCGTCACGCCTGAAATCGCTTTCCGTCACTTCCGGTATGTATGTGAACTTGCTTTCTTCCGACGTCGCCGCTATCCTTACGTCTCCGAACTTTGCGGCCTCTTCGGCGGCTTTTTTAGCCCAAGCCCCCGTCACTATGTAATCCGCTTTCTTCGCGCCTCTCATCAAGTTTAACGGAACCATCGCAAACTGCAGCGTCGCCCCGCCCTGAAGGAATATCACCTTGTAGTTTTCAGGCACTTTTAAGATATTGCGCAGGTTTTTCTCAGCGTCTTTTATTATCGTCTCAAACTCTTTCGAGCGGTGGCTCATCTCCATTACAGACTGGCCGCTGCCGGCGTGATTCGCAAGATCCAAGGCTGCGCGCTCGATCACGTCAAGAGGCAGCATTGACGGCCCCGCCGAAAAATTGTATACTCTATCTGTGTTGTTCAAGTCTCGACCTCCGGCTCATTTTGTATCATATGATACCACTTTTTGAACTTGATTTCAACTGTCCGTTTAAGCTTTTATTCGATTTTGACGATATAAATACATATCATTTTTACGGAGGAGTAATTTCAATATGTACAAAATAGCAACTCTCAACAAAGTATCGCCCACCGGCCTCGACAGGCTGCCCGGCGATTATATATTTACGGACGACGTCGAAGACGCCGACGGGATAATCGTTAGAAGCCACGACATGCACGACATGATTTTTTCAAAGAAACTTCTGGCCGTCGCACGGGCGGGCGCCGGTACGAACAACATCCCCATCTCCAAGTGTTCGGAGAAAGGCGTCGTCGTCTTCAACACGCCGGGGGCCAACGCGAACGCGGTAAAAGAACTCGTTCTGTCCGCGCTGCTCTTGTCGGCGAGGAATCTGCCGGACGCACTGGAATGGACAAAGACGCTTAACGAAGACGTGGCAAGAGAGATCGAAAAAGGCAAAGGCGCCTTTGCCGGCAATGAAATAAGGGGGAAGACTCTGGGCGTCATAGGCCTCGGCGCCGTCGGTGTACTGGTCGCAAACGCGGCCGAAAAACTCGGCATGCGCGTTCTGGGCCACGACCCGTTCATCACCGTCAACGCCGCCCATGAATTGTCGAACAAGATCCCCATGACCGCGGATATAGGGGGGTTGCTTCCCAACTGTGATTATATAACGATACACGTTCCGGCCATGGAATCCACCAATGGCATGGTCGACAAAAAAATGTTCGCCCTCATGAAAAAGGGAGTCTGCTTCCTCAATTTTTCCAGAGACAACCTTGTAAACGAAGAGGACCTTTTCAGCGCCATCACAGACGGCATCGTGAAGAAATACATAACAGACTTTCCAAACGACAACCTTATCGGAAAAAACGGAGTCATCTGTATCCCGCATCTGGGAGCTTCCACCGAGGAGGCCGAGGACCACTGTGCCGCCATGGCGGCGGATCAGATTGCCGACTATCTTGAAAACGGCAATATCACCAATTCCGTCAACTTCCCCTCCGCAAGCCTCGGGCCTTTCGACCACACTTCCGCGGTGTGCAGGGTCTGCATAATGAACAGGAATATTCCCGCCATGTTAGCCAAGATAACCGGCATCCTGGCCCATATAAATATAAGCGACATGATCAACAAAAGTAAAGGCGATTACGCTTATACCATCATCGACATCGACTCAGCGGCAGACAGCGAGGAATTGATAAAATCCCTCCAATTTGAAGGGATCATAGCGGTACGCATCATCAAATAGTCGTGTGACGCATCATACCCGTATGCTGATCTCGCCGGTCGTCAGGGTCTCTTTGCTGCCGTCCCTGTATATAACTATCAGCCCGCCGTCGTTCGATATGTCTATGGCTTTGGCTTCAGCGGATTCGCCGGATACGTTGTTGTAGACGGTGACGTCTTTTCTCAGAACTACGGAACGCCGCCTGTATTCGTCCATGTATTCGGGGTACGCGCTTTCGCTGAACCGGCTTAGGATTAACATGAACTCATTGATGATCTCAGCCGCCAGCCTGTTTCGCAGGACCGCTTTTGGCATTCTGCCGGCCGTCCCTCTGATCTCTTCCGGCATATCCTCAAGCTTCGTGCTGCAGTTCACACCAACGCCGACTATAGCCGCTTCTATCTGACCGCTTTCAAAATTCGAGATGGCCTCGGTAAGGATGCCGCATATCTTCCGGCCCTCAAAGAGGATATCGTTAACCCATTTGATCTGGGTATCTATGCCGCATGTTTTTTTGATCGCCCTGCAAACGGCTACAGAAGCGGCCGTTGTCATTAAAAGCGACTTGTTTGAGGCGAAAGTAGGCTTGACGATAAGGCTCATATAAAGCCCCGTCCCCGGTGGGGAAAAAAATGAGCGCCCCAGCCTGCCTTTCCCGCCGGTCTGCTCTTCCGCTAAGATCACAGTTCCGCTGGCGGCGCCTTTAAAAGCTTTCTGTTTCGCCGTTTCATTTGTGGATTCGAGCTTCTTGTAAGCAAAGATGTTCTTTTCCCCATCGGGGAAAAATTCACTGTCAAGATATATGGCCATCCCCTGTGCCGACAGAAGATCGCTGTCAGCGTCAAGTATATAACCTTTGTTTGTCGAGGCAGCAATATTGTAGCCTTCTTTCCTGAGGCTCTCCACAGCTTTCCAGACGGCGGCCCTTGAAACTCCTATGCTTTCGGCGAGTTTCTCACCTGATACCGCTGTTCCCCTGCATTCTTCAAGCACTCTAAGAGTTTTTGCTCTTGCCTTGTCCACTTGCGTTTCCTATCTGCGAAAAATGTATCTGAGTCGAACAGGCGACCCCTTGGTATGCTTCTTCGAATTCTCGCTTTACTCGCGTCATGGCCGTTTTCGCGTCGTCTGTGATGCGGGCCGACAGCATGAGCAGATACTGGTTCTTTGAATATTGCGACACAATATCGCCGCTTCTGAGAGTGCGCATTATGCATTGGCGCATGATTAGCATCGCGCTTTTTATCGCCTTCTCTTCGTCAGATTTACCGGCCCCCACCGATATAGTCATAAGCGCCAGAAACACGGGGAATTTCATCCTTTCGTCCGAGCGCTTGTCAAAAGTGTATATCTGGTTGAATATATCCGCTCCGCAAAAAAAAGCGCCGCTTCTGCCGCTTTCCAGTTCGAGCTTGCGCTTGATAGCGGCCAGGTTTTGCTGCCTGTTACCCACAGACAATATTCCCTTGCAGGAAGCCCTGAAGCTCTCCGAAGGCTCCGCTCCGAACTCTTTTTTAACGGAATCGGAAAATCCCTTGTATTGCTTTTTAGCCATTTCCACATCGCCGTTTATGAAGAGCGCATGTATCAAGTGTTCGTGGAGAGATTCCTCAAAAGGTTCGTTTTCTATCGCTTTGCCGCAGAGCCTGATCACCTCGTCCTGCATGCCGAGGCGCGCATAGATATCCGCCAACTGCGTCACCATGCGCATATACAGGCGCCTGTAGTAATTCGTCACGGGCAGTATCCACATCTCGGAAGCTGATTCCGCCATGTAATGTCCCGTATAAATATCGACCGCCTGTTCGAACAGCGATATTTTTTTCTGCTCGTCGCTGTCGCCTTCGGCCTGCTTTATAAGACTTTCAAAGTGCGACACATCGAGCCACACAGGAAGGTCATGATTGAAGTGATAACAATCATGTTGGAAGAGAATATACTGGGCGCCGTCTTCGCCGGCGTTCAGCAGTTTTCGTAAGCGTGACATCAGAGTGTACAGAGATTTCTGCGGGTTGTCAGGCCCCTCGTCAGGCCAGAGCACATCAATCAGCGTTTCAACTGTCACCCGCTTATGCCGGTTTGTTATCAGGTACTTAAAGATTTTCCACACTTTATGTGAGCGGGTTGAATTGTCAGAGATGACCGCATCCCCTATGCTCACGGAGAAATTCCCCAGAGTCCTTACGGTTAATGTGTCCGACATGGTATGTAAACCTCCCTAAAAAACATTGTTCACATTGGGCTCATTATACCATATCGCTCTGAAAAGATAAATGATTTTTTCAAGAACATCAGCTGAACTGGCTGTTGTAGAGGTCTGCGTAAAAACCATTCTTCGCAAGCAGTTCGTCGTGGGCCCCGCTTTCGACGATTTCCCCATGATCCATGACCAGTATCAGGTCGGCGTTTTTTATCGTTGAAAGCCTGTGCGCTATCACAAAGCTCGTCCTTCCTTTCATCATATCGCCCATCGCCTTCTGGATGAGCTGCTCCGTCCTCGTGTCAACGCTGCTCGTCGCCTCGTCCAATATCAAAACGGCGGGATCGGCCAGTATGGCTCTGGCTATTGTGAGAAGCTGCTTCTGCCCCTGAGAGATGTTCGAGGCCTCCTCGTTGATTATCGTGTCATACCCCTCCGGAAGAGTCCTTATAAACCTGTCCGCTCTGGCGGCCTTTGCCGCCTCATATATCTCTTCTTCCGACGCCCCGGGCTTTCCGTATGCTATGTTATCCATTATGCTTCCGGCGAAAAGCCACGTATCCTGAAGCACCATTCCGAACACGCCGCGTACGCGGCTCCGTCTCATTTCCGTCACTCCTACCCCGTCGACTTCGATCCTTCCGCCCTTTGTTTCGTAAAAGCGCATGAGTAAGTTCACGAGCGTCGTCTTCCCGGCCCCCGTCGGGCCTACTATGGCCACCGTCTGGCCCGCTTTCACGTGGAAGCTCATGTCGTCCATTAGCACCTTGTCATCCTCGTATCCGAACTTGACGTGGCTGAAGCTCACATCGCCCGCCGGATTTTTAAGTTCCTCTGCATCTTCACGATCCTTTTCTTCTTCCTCTTCGTTGAGGATTTCAAAGACGCGTTCGGCCGACGCCACCGTCGACTGGATTATATTAAAAATATTAGCGCCCTGTACCACAGGCATGGTGAACGACCTTATGTACTGGATGAACGCCTGCACGTCCCCTATGGGGAGTCTCCTCATCGCCACGAGATATCCGCCCAACACGCAGACGACGACGTACGCCAGATTGTTTACGAGGTTAAGCGCCGGCATTATGAGTCCCGACATGAACTGGGCTTTCCAGCCTGCTTCATAGAGCTTGTCGTTTATGGATTTGAACTCCTCGATCGAAGATTTTTCCTTTCCGAAAAGCATGACTATCCTGTGGCCTGTGTACATCTCCTCCACATGGCCGCTCAACAGGCCGATCTCCTTTTGCTGCGCCGAAAAGAATTTTCTCGACTGCCTGGCGATGTTCATGGTTATGACGCTCGAAAGCGGAAGCGTGGCAAGGGCTACCACAGTCATCAGCGGGCTGATAACGATCATCATTACAAGTATTCCGAGAAGAGTGACGGCAGAGGTCAAGAGCTGGGTAAGGCTTTGCTGAAGCGTCTGCGCGATGTTGTCGATGTCGTTCGTCAATCTCGACAGGACGTCCCCAAAGGAATGTGAATCGTAATATTTGAGCGGCAGCTTGTCGAGCTTCACCTTCACGTCAGCCCGCATGTCGTAGACCGCAAGCTGTGATACCGTGGCCATGATGTACGCCATAACGTAGCTGAACAGAGAGCTTGCGCCGTATAAAACCGCTAGGCAGACGAGTATTCTGCCCACGTACTCGAAGTGGGAGCTCTCAAACCCCCCCATTACTCCTTCCGCGATCTTTGTCGTCGCAAGCCCCATGATCTTGGGGCTGACTATAGAAAATACGGTGCTTGCCGCGGCAAACGCCAAGACCGCCACGAATTTCAGCTTCTGAGGCGAAAGGTATCCTGCCAGTCTCTTCACCGTCTTTTTAAAATCCTTAGGCTTTTCCTGAGGGACCGCAAGCGCCCCCGCCGGCCCTCCGCCTCTGCCGAACGGCGTCCCATGAGGATGTCTGCCCTTAATGCTGCTTTTAACGCTCATCCGAAAGCTCCTCCTCTGAAAGCTGCGACCGCGCTATCTCACAGTAAACTTGGCATGTTTTCAGCAATTCCCTGTGTGTCCCGATGCCCGCCACCTCTCCGTCGTTCAATACTACGATCTTGTCCGCGTCTATTATTGTGCTGATCCTCTGCGCCACCACTATGCGCGTCTTTGATGCGATCGCGCGTTTGAGCCCGCCTCTTAGCTCCGCCTCGGTCTTAAAATCAAGAGCCGAAAAGCAGTCGTCGAAGATGTAGACTTCCGCCTCTCTTGCAAGCGCCCTGGCTATAGCAAGCCGCTGGCGCTGGCCTCCCGATAAGTTTGCTCCGCCACGGGATATCTCTGATTCCATTATTAAGGAGTCCGCCTGTGAAACCTCCGCGGCGCTTTTTATTTTTTCAGCAGCCGCGTCCTCGCTGCCAAATCTGATGTTGTCTTCCGCCGACCCTGAAAAGAGCGCCGCTGTCTGGGGAACCGCAGAAAGTTTTTTCCTGAGTTCCGCTATGGGCTGTTCCCGGACGTCGACGCCGTCGACGAGGATCTGTCCTGACTCAGCATCGAAAAATCTGGGAATCATGTTGACCAATGTCGATTTGCCTGACCCTGTGCCGCCTATTATTGCTGTGGTCTCGCCCGCGGCCGCTGTGAAGCTGATGTTTTTCAAGGCCGGCTCTGACGCCCCGCTGTATCTGTATGTCACACATCTAAACTCGACCGCGCCGTCCGCTTTGGCAGTTAACATTGTCCCATCGGCAAGGCTCTCCTTTTCGGATTCGAGCACCTCGTTGATCCTGACCGCAGACGCCTGCGCCCTTGGAATCATGACAAACATCATGGTGACCATTATTATACTGAACATTATGAGCATCGCGTACTGTAAAAACGCTACCATATCGCCTATCTGTATGTCTCCCGCCGATATACGGAAACCGCCGAACCATATTATGAGTATTGCCGTGGCGTTCATGAACAGCATGACCACAGGGTGTATGAACGCCATGATCCTGTTCACCCTTATCGCCAGTTCCGTCAGGTCTCTGTTGGCGTCGTCGAATCTTTTTTCTTCATGCCGCTGTCTGTTAAAGGCCCGGTTGACTCTGACGCCCGTCAGGTTTTCCCGCAGCACGAGGTTTAGTTTGTCCACAAATTGCTGGATTTTAGTGAACAGCGGCATAACGTACTTGGCCATTATTATTATAAAGATGAGCATCGCGGGAATCATAAAGAGCAGAATAACCGAGAGGCCCGTATCCACGGAATGCGCCATGATGAGGCCGCCCACGCACATTATCGGCGAGTAGATCATAAATCTGAGCATCATCACGATGGCGGTCTGTATCTGCGTCACATCATTTGTGGTCCTCGTTATGAGGGACGCCGTCCCTATCTTGTCAAATTCTTCAATTGAGTATGATGAGACTCGCGTGAAGATGTGGTTTCGCACATCTCTGCCAAAACCGAGCGCCGCTTTCGCGGAAAGAAGCGCCCCGAGTATCGAAAAGCTTGAACTGGCGATAGCGACGACGAGCATGAGAACGCCTTTCTTTAAGACGTACGCCGAGTCACCCAGCATCATCCCGTTGTTGATCATATCCGCCAGTATAATCGGAAGGTACAGTTCGGCTATGGCCATGCCGACCATCAGGAATATTATGAGGAAAATTAAAAGTGAAAAAGGCCTCATATATTTTAACAGTTTTATCATGTCTGAATAAACTCCTCATTGACGGGTCTTCACAGCCCGTGTTATACTTCCGTCATGAATACAAATAAAAATGTACTCTGGATAACCCTCACAGCGATCTTTATCGCGCTGCTTGTGGTATTGCAGGCGGCAACCGCGTCTCTCGGCAATACGCTTGTAACAGGCTCTGTAGTGAATTTCATACTGATTATTTCTGTCATGACCTGCGGCTTGAAAACGGGATTGCCGGTCGCGATCATATCGCCGGTGACGGCAAAATTTTTCGGCATCGGCCCGTTTTGGGCTTTTATTCCGTTCATCGCCGCTGGAAACTGCATGCTCGTATTGGTTTGGCGCATCGCCGGAAACCTGCCCATCAAAAAAAAGATCGTCTCGTATGTTATCGCGTTGATCGCGGCCGCTATAGCCAAATTTCTGGTTGTTTACTTCGGGATCGTCAAGGTCGCCATTCCCCTGTTTATGGGTTTGCCTGAAGCTCAGGCAGCGGTCGTTTCAAGCGCTTTTTCGCTGCCGCAGCTCTTCACCGCGTCGATGGGGGGCGCGTTGGCAATATTGATCCTCCCCGTTCTCCGAAAAGCCCTCGGCAAGTAGAAGAACGTATACATGATATCACACCGAAAGGTAAACTGCAATGAAGTATATACATCTGATCCGGCACGGTATGACGGAAGCGAATGTGAAAAATATGTACTACGGCCATTCTGATCTGCCGCTGATCGATGCAGGCGTCAGCGGGATCAAGGCCTCGACTGAAGAAGGCATTTATCCCGTTTTCGATGACGCCGTGTACTACACTTCGGGACTTCTCAGGACCGAGCAGACCCTTGCCCTCATATACGGTGAAAGGCCGCACATAAAACTTGGCGGACTGAAGGAAATCAATTTCGGCAAATACGAGCTCATGATCCATGACGATCTGAAGGAAGATCCCGAATACATCATCTGGGTTGAAGATAATTCCGGCAATTTGGCGCCTCCCGGCGGCGAAAGCCTTGCAGATTTCAAGGAACGCGTCATGTCTTGTTTTGAGATTATACTTGACGCGGACAAAGAGCACGCCGCCGTCGTATGTCACGGCGGCGTGATATGCGTGATCATGTCGGCCTGCTTTGATGAGACCGGAGAAAACATGTTCAGATGGATACCCGACCCCGGCCATGGATACAGCGTCACCATCGAAGGCGGCCACGCTGCCGGATACCGGAGATTCTAAAGAGGAGGACTGTTATGAGTAAAAGGATGAGAGCGCACATTTTTCTGACGATCACCGCGTTTCTGTGGGGAGCGGCATTTGTGGCGCAGAAAGAAAGCATGTCGTATATTGGCCCTTTCACATTCACCGGCGTACGCATGATAATCGGCGGCGCTGCCCTGATACCTTTGATACTTATCCTGGGGAAAGGTAGATTTACGGCGGTCGATGAAAAACCGCAAATCTCGGGCATCGCAGGCTATCCTTCGCTTGTGGGAGGCTTCTTCTGCGGCGCCGTCCTGTTTTTCGCGCTCACGATACAGCAGATAGGGCTTGTTTATACGACTGCGGGCAAGGCGGGTTTCATAACGGCGCTGTACATAATCATAGTTCCGATCTTTGGCCTGTTTATGAAAAAGAGGGTCAGCAAACTCATTTGGCTGTGCGTTTTTATAGCGCTGATCGGAGTATACCTTCTCTGCCTTCAGGAACAGCTTACCGTCAATAAAGGCGATTTCATCGTACTCTTTTCTACAGTCGGTTTTGCCCTGCATATATTAACCGTGGATTATTTCTCCCCGAAAGGAGACCCGATAAAGATTTCGTGCGTCCAGTTTTTCGTATGCGGGATATTGTGCATTCCGATGCTGATCGTCGAGGAGCCAACCATAGCGGCTTTGCTTCTCGCATGGCTGCCTATTTTTTACGCGAGCTTCATTTCGTGCGGCGTGGCATATACGCTGCAGGTGGTGGCCCAGAGAGACACGACTCCGACGATCACAGCCCTTATAATGAGTCTGGAATCGGTGTTCGCTGTGCTGATGGGCTTCCTTTTGTTGAACGAACTTTTGTCTTTAAAAGAAATCTTTGGCTGCGTGCTCATGTTCGCCGCGATTTTATTGGCTCAGATGCCGGAAAAGAAAGGAGAAATCAAATGAACAATATCGACAGGGAGACAGCCCTCGGGCTGCTCAAAAAATACAACACGGAGGAATTTCATCTGAAACACGCCTTCACTCTCGAAGGCGTTATGAGATACTTCGCCGAAAAACTAGGATATGGGGATGAAGCAGACTACTGGGCAACCGTCGGCCTGCTCCACGATATAGATTTTGAAAAATACCCCGATATCCACTGCAAAAAGGCGCCCGAACTCCTCAAAGAAATCGATGCCGGCCCGGATTTTATCCACGCAGTGGTATCTCACGGTTACGGATTGTGCTGCGACACTGTCCCCGAACATGAGATGGAGAAAATCCTCTTCGCCGTCGACGAACTGACAGGCCTTATCTGGGCATGCGCCCTCATGAGGCCGTCTAAGAGCGTTCAGGATATGGAGGTTTCCTCTGTGAGGAAAAAGTTTAAGGACAAGGGTTTTGCCGCCGGATGCTCAAGGGACGTGATCAGACAGGGAGCGGAAATGCTAGGCTGGGAACTGGACAAGCTGTTTGAGGAGACTATCCTTGCAATGAGAACTTGTGAATGAAAAAGCTTGACGTCCTGACAGAAATACTGAAAAGCTATACTTCAGTAGCGGTCGCCTTTTCAGGCGGCGTAGACAGCACCTTCCTGCTCAAATACGCCCACATGACGCTTTTAGACAAGACAATGGCCGCTACAGCCGTGGCCGAAAACTTCGCGCCGGATGAAATAGCCGACGCGATAAATTTCTGTTGCAATGAAGGGATTCCCCATCTTCTCCTATATATCGGTGATGAACTCTTAGAGTGCATCGCACAAAACCCCGTTGAGCGCTGCTATCTGTGCAAAAAAAGGATATTCAGCCGCCTGCGCGAACATCCTAAGCTTTCCGGCGTTGTGATCGTAGACGGGTCGAACGTAGACGACGCGGAGGATTACAGGCCCGGAGAAAAGGCCCTCTTTGAACTTGGCGTTAAAAGCCCCCTCAGGGAAGCCGACCTCACAAAGGCAGAAATACGCGCCGCCTCGAAGGATTTGGGCCTTTCCACGTGGGATAAACCGGCTTATGCCTGTCTCGCCTCAAGGATACCTTATGGCCAACATATAACCGCCGAGAAACTGCGTTCTGTCTACACTCTCGAAAAGCTCCTACGGGAGTGCGGTTTCAGTCAAGTCAGAGTGAGGCATCACGGGGATACTGCCAGAATAGAAGTCCTGCCCGACGATAGGGAAAAGTTTTTTGATACCGCCCTGATGGACATGATAAATGAAGCGGCAAGGGAAAACGGCTTTACTTACGCCGCTTTAGACCTTGCCGGATATAAGCAGGGGAACATGAATACTTTTCATTCACCCAAAAGGTTATAATACGGAATACTGATCCACTGCTTTTACTATCGCGAGCCCTTCTATCGAGGATACGAATTCCTTGAAATGCGCCGATCCGAAGTGAGCTTCAAGAGCCTCCTGGCTCTCCCACTTTTCGATCATGGCGAATTTTAAGGGGTCGTCTTTACTCTGACAGAATTCGTACATGATGCATCCTTTTTCCTTAACCGTTTCCGCCACCATAATTCTTGCGTGTTTGCTGTATTCCTCTGTCTTTCCGTCTATGACGGTTATCGTTGCGACCACATTGACCATTGATTTTACCTCCATCGATTTGATATACTGTGTTTAACATTATACTACATATTTTCAGGAGGTGCAAAAAAAAATGAAACGATTGATCCTGTTCATATTTGTGAACACAACCGCCGACGTCAACGAGAGGACTTCGATCGAGACGGAAGACCTGATAATAGATACCGTCGGCGCGAAGAATTATAAGGAAGCCGGCCATGTAGCCAAAGAATACGTCGATAGAGGCGCGGTGGCTATAGAACTCTGCTCCGCTTTTGGTCCAAAAGGGGTCGCGATGATCGTGGACGCCGTCGAAGACAGGGTGCCTGTCGGCGTCATACGTTTTGACAAACATCCGGGAGTCGGGAAAGAGAGCGGAGACGCGAAGTTCTTATGATCTCCTGTTTCTGCCTAAAAAGGCCCTCGCCACATATAACCCGGGCCTGAACCAAAAAGGTTCCATCTTCTCTTTGACCTGCTCGAGGGATTTTACTATTTCGATATGCTGAGGGCATATTTCTTCGCATTTTCGACATTTTTTACATAAGCTCGCGTAATGCTGCACCGGGGAAACGCCTCCGGTGCTGAACATGTATTGATGCCGCCCTATGCCCCTGCCCATGGCATAAAATGTGTTGTACGCGGAAAAGCACGACGGTATATCCACTCCGAAGGGGCACGGCATACAGTAACCGCAACCGGTGCATTTTATCTTAAACGACCGGTTAAAAACGTCTTTTACACCGACGAAAGCTTGATGTTCCTCTTCTGTCAGCATTCCCTCCCGCGACTCGTTTGCCGCTTTTATGTTTTCTTCGAGCTGGGCGCTGCTGCTCATGCCTGAAAGCACCACCGTGACTTCCGGTTGATCCCAAAGCCACATTAGTCCCCACGCCGCGGGCGAGCGGTCCGCAGCCGCATCTTTGAATATTTTTACGGCTTCCGCGGGGAGTCCGGTCGCGAGCTTGCCGCCTAAAAGCGGCTCCATAATCATCACCTGCATACCCTTTTCAGCCGCCTTTTTCAAGCCTGTTACACCCGCCTGAAAATTTTCGTCGGAATAGTTGTATTGGATCAGACAAAACTCCCAGTCATAGACGGCAAGCAGCTTTAAAAATTCCTGCTGCCCCCCATGGAAAGAGAAACCGATATGCCTTATCTTTCCTTCGGCTTTTTTCTCTTCCAGCCATTCTTCTATCCCAAGTTCGCACAAGGCCTTCCAGCTTCCGTCGTCTGTGATCATATGTATCATGTAGTAGTCGATATAGTCAGTTTTCAGCCTGTCGAGCTGTCTGCCGAAGTATTTGTCAAAGTCGGATCGCTTCTTACAAAAAAAAGCCGGAAGTTTGGTGGCTATGTTGATCTTTTCCCGCAGATTGTTCTTAGCAAGTACACGGCCGAGAGTTTCTTCACTTCCGCCGTACATATACGCCGTATCAAAATAGTTGACGCCCTGACTGACCGCAGCGATTATCATCTCCTCGGTCTTTTTATGATCCTTTGGGAAACGCATGCACCCTAATCCCAATATCGAAAGGCCTTTTCTGTACTTCATAACTTTTCACCCAACTCCTTAAATGTATATCGGTCCCTTCCTCCTTGCTTTGAGGCGTACATCGCTTCGTCCGCGCGCTTCACGTATTCCTCCCATTTCTGTGAATACGTCACCCTGCCTGTGGTGACTCCGATCGAGACCGTTATATTGTCACTCGCTGCGCTTTTAGCGTGTGGAATTGCGAGTTCCCGGACGTTATTCAGTACTTTCTCCGCGATCAGTACAGCGCCTGCTTTGTCGGTGTTCGGCAGAACCACGACGAATTCCTCTCCCCCGTAACGCGCCGCAAAGTCGGTCGTTCTCGGTATGCTGCCCGTTATGGCGTGGGTTATCTTTTTCAGGCAAATATCCCCCTGATCGTGGCCGTAGTTATCGTTGTAGAGTTTGAAATAATCTACGTCTATCATAAGCACGCTAAGCAGGCCGTTTGACCTTGACAGGAACTCCATGAAATGCTGAAGGTTATTTTCCATGAAACGCCTATTGAAGATTTCGGTCAGCGCGTCGTGGTTTGCTTTCGAGAACAACTCCTGGATAGTATTCGCCAAATTGCCGAACTCATCGACGCGATCCAACCCGTAAATGGGTACATTCCCGTTTTCCGTCAGCCGCGGCAGGCTGCTGTCCAACTGTTCGAGTGGCCTGAATATCAGTCTGTTGCTGAACGCGTTAGTGACCGCCGAAAACGCTATCAATAGTAGAACCATTATCGCGAATGCCGGCAGGAACAGTGACATGTTGAGCGTCGCCGAAGGGTCGTACAGTATGAGCGCGATCCAATCGGTATGCGCGATAGGCGCAATAGTGGCGTAACCGTACGATCCCGGCCCCAGCTTCACGACTTGCGGTTCAACCGAGGGGTCGAAGTATCCTTCGGCACATATCATGTTGGAATTTATGGCGTCAAGTAGGGCCTTATCAGAAAATATCGCGTCTATCTTCATTTCGTAAGTGTAGTTTAAAAAATCTTCGTCCGCCAACAGCAGGCTGTCCATGTAAATGACGCCGTTCACGTCTGTTATGAAGCCTCGCATATCGGTATTGTGCACTTGAGAAAAGATCTCGCCGGACACGTGCGAAAACTCAAGCCCCGTGCAGACGACGCCAAGCGTTTCGCCCTCTGACTCGACCTTGTAATCCAGCCAAAGACGTTTTCTCTCGAGCACATGGTCTATGCCAACGCTTATGATGTAGGCGTTCACCGAACCGATACACTTAAAGTACCAGTCGTCGACAGGATCGTCCTCGTTGAGGGCGGCAAGGGGATTTACGCTTACTTCGGTGTAATCTTCCTCGATCTTATATTCGTTGCGCGATTTCTCAATTCCTATGTACAGATTGTCGCTGTACAGTTCACCCACTACGCCCGCCAGCACTTTGTACGCAAGGAGCTTTTTGGCCTCGTCGTCCTCGTCCTTTAGCCATCTGGTGACGGCGTCGGAGCGGGCGGCCTTCGATATGGTGTTTATCTCCCTCGTTATGTGCGCGCTCAGCACGTTGGCTGAGCTCACCGTATAACGCTTGGCATAATCCGTTGAAATTTCCACGATGATGCTGTTGAACGCGGTCAGCATCGTCACCGCCATTACGCAAAAGGCCAGCAGAAAGAGCAAGATGTTGATCTTGCGGAATCGAACTGATATCCTACCCTTTTTCACGTGGCATCTCCTTTCAAAACAAATCAGCCGCCATGTCTTCTGTCGCTTACGGGGCTCTGATTATATAAATGCCTTCTGAGTATCTTTAAAACGGCTTCAAAATCAAGGGGCTTCCCGATATGATCGTCCATACCGGCCGCCATACAATGTTCCACGTCTTCCTTAAATACGTTCGCGGTCATCGCTATTATAGGAATCGTCTTTGCCTTGTCGCTTTCGAATCCCCTTATGTGCTCGGTCGCCTCATACCCGTCCATCACAGGCATCTGAAGATCCATAAAGATGATATTATACTTCTCGGGCGCTTCGCCGAACATTCGAACGGCTTCGGCGCCGTTTTCCGCGCAGTCGATCTCCAAAAGCGTCTGCTCAAGCAGGGACATCACTATCTCACGATTTATCTCGACATCTTCGACGAGCAGGAGACGATATCCCCAAAAGCGATCCGTCACATCCGTGTTTTCCCTTTTCCTCTCGTTTAAAAGATCGACGCCGAAACACGTATTTATACACTCAATAAATGCCGACGGGAAAATAGGCTTGGGCAGGAATTTGTCTATCCCCGCGTCTTTCGCTTCGCTCTCGATTTCCTGCCACTCCACCGAAGATATCATTATGATGACCGGCTCGTCGGTCTTTATTCCTTTAATCCGGCGTGTCAGTTCGATGCCGTCCATGCCGGGCATCTTCCAATCGACAAAGCATATATCGTATGAATTCCCGCTTTCAAGCAGTTCGAGCGCTTCTTTACCGTTTGCTGCCGTGTCGCATTCGATATTGAACCTCATCGCGACATCGACGAAGTACTCCCGAATATCTTCGTCATCGTCGATCACAAGGACACGGATATCTTCCCGCTCAACGCTTTTTACGAGCATCAGGCTGTCGCTCTCTTCATTTTCCGCCTTCTTTGACCTGATCGTAAAGGAAAAGACAGCGCCTTCGCCGGGCGTCGACGTCACTGTAATGTTGCCGCCCATGAGTTCCACTATGCGTTTTGTTATCGCAAGGCCCAGTCCGGTACCGCCATATTTTCGCGTAGTACTGCTCTCAGCCTGCATAAACGGGTTGAACAGCCTCGTCTGCTGCTCCTCGCTGATGCCCACGCCCGTATCTGTTACATCAAACTGAATTTCGCATATGTCGTCCTCTATTTTCAACAAGCTCGTATTCAGGCTTATAGCACCGTACTCCGGCGTGAACTTAACGGCGTTTGAAAGCAGATTCGTTATCACCTGCGCCAGCCGCTGGTCGTCGCATATCAACGTAGGCGGGATATTTTCATCGATATACACCGCAAGCTTTTGCTTCTTTTCGGCGATACGGAAATTTATGATATTTATTACCTTTTTCAACATCTCTTCAAAATCGAAGGCAGCGTGATGCAGTTCAAGCTTGTTCGCCTCGATCTTTGACATGTCCAGTATATCGTTTATAACGCCCAGGAGATGATTTGACGCGTCTTCTATCCTTCCCAGAGCGTAATCCTTTCTTTCGTTGCTGTGCGCGGATTTGGCAATATTGGTCATTCCTATGATCGCGTTCATGGGCGTGCGTATCTCGTGGCTCATGTTCGCCAGAAAATCGCTCTTTGCCCGGCTGGCCGCCTGCGCCGTTTCCAGCGCAAGTTCCAATTCTCCCGTCATGTCGTTGCGCAGCATGGTGTTTGCGATCAGCATACTGCCTGAATGTAGTATACTGACTTCGTTCTCTGAAAACAGCCTCTCGTCATTGCAGTCGTCAAACCCTACATATCCCCAGAATTGCTCGCGCAGAAAGATGGGCATCACCAGGATAGACACGATCGCCTGCGGCTCAAGGTGCGCCCGCTCGCTAACAGACATCTCCCGGACGATACCGTTGATGCATTGTCCGCGCGACAATTTTTCATCCCATCCCGGCGTTGCCTCGTCGTACGGTATATCTATGGTGTATTCGTTACCCTGCTGCGATTCGGCGCCCCCCGACCATTCATACAACTGCGAAGAACAGAATTTGCCGTCCTTCATGTGGTTCTTCCAAATATACATTCGGTCTGCGTCCACCGATTTGGCGATCATTCCCATGCTCTCAAGCAAAGCGGACTCAAATCTGTCCCTTTCCGACTGTATCAGGATGTTGGTCGCCTGATTGACCGTGCTGAGCAGATTGTCACGCTGCTTGATATCGCCGACCATGCTCTGGATCTTTCGCGCCAGCTCGTTAAAAAAGCGACGAATGATTATGATGTTGGCGCCCATGACCGCCGTCAACAATACTATGAGGGTTACTACGTTGTTCATAGCGGCTTGCCCGCTCGCTCTGATGAAATGATCTTCAATATCAGCGCTTATGACGCCGATGATCTCCCCGTCTTTCCTGATCGGGATCGCTCCGGTGTTGAAGCTCCCCCACTGATCCACCACATTCATGATACCGGCAGACTCTATACCGTTAAAAGCGTCCAGATGCACCTGCGATATCTCAAAGTACTCTTCAAAGATTTCCGCGGTCTCGCTGAGATCGGGCCCTGCGTCAAATATGAAATAGTATTTGCCGT
>Ga0123353_10003661_pt1 | contig 19496 bp, 14 predicted proteins | sample TergutLab28metaG_3_FD_92763 | JGI IMG/M metagenome (GOLD analysis project Ga0123353, IMG submission 92763) | Labiotermes labralis P3 segment gut microbial communities from Petit-Saut dam, French Guiana - Lab288 P3 | ecosystem: Host-associated > Arthropoda: Insects > Digestive system > Gut ... | reverse complement strand
TCGGCCTCCCACATGGAGTAGCCCATCTTTTGCGCGTCCAGCAGCCGGTCGCCCCACATCATGGTGTCGATCCCCTTGGCCGCCAGATAATCGTGGAGCTTTTGAACGGCGCGGGCAAACAGCGCGTCCGGCGTTTGTTTGCTGCACTCGGGGCACATGGCCACGTCAAACAGCTCGTCCATGCCGATGTGAAAGGCTTCCGCACGGCAGGCGTCGATCATGTCGTCGATCATGGGAAGGATGTAGTCGTACACCTTGTCGTTGGAGGCGCACCAGCTGTGCAGCGCAAAGTCGGGCCAATCGATGTCGTAGGGGATGCCCTGCACCTCCAGCAGCTCGGGGTGCGCTTGGAACAGCGGATAGGGCAGCCCGCGCGGGCCGCCGTGGTTGGACTGATGGCTCAGGCAGGGCAGCAGCGGAACCAGGCGGATGCCGTGGGCCGCGCACGCGCCGGCCACCCGCCGCGCGTCCTGGAAGGTGATGGCGCCCGTGGCGTATTCCGGAAAGCAGCGAAAGGCGTAGCGCATTTCAAACACCAAGGTGTTGTACCCCAGGGGGGCGAGGCCTTCGTCGATGAGGCGGATCATGGCGTCGATGGACTCGCGCTTGGCGATGGTGGTGTGGAACCCCCGCATCGGGATCGAACGATCGAACATAGATTGCCCTCCTCCACGTTTCATAAAAAAGCGGCGTCACCCGCCGTTTTCAACGTCCTCCTCCGGCACGGGCGTAGGCCGCGGAAGCGGCTTCCCGTTGGGGAAGCCCAGCACCATTTGCGTGGCCCGGTCGGCCACGCCGGTCACCTCCAGCCCGTACACCTCCTGCAGCTCGCGTATGGCCCGCGTGGTGCGGGAGCCGTACACCCCGTCGGGCCGGAAGCCGGCAAACCCGGCCTCCACCAACAGCTGCTGCAGCCTGGTCACCAGGGGCCCGGCGCTGCCCGGGCTTAAGGTGGTGCCCACCTCGTCCCGCGTCACGCCGAAGGCGCGGATGGCCGGGTCGTCCAGCGGGTACGAAAAGCGCTCCACCGCGTCGATTTTTACGCCGCCCACCCTGTTGTTGCCCTCGATGGTGTGAATCCTGTACGCGCCGCCCGCGTCCATGGTTACATATTCCACGATGCCCACATGGTCGATCCGGTTGTACTGAAACCACTCAAAGTAAACCAGATCGCCGCGCTGGGGGATGTAGGGGCGCTCGGCCAGGGGCACGCCGTCGTCCCGGTACCACTGATCGCCGAAGCCTTTAAGCTCGCCGGTGGCCGTTACGTACCGCCCGCGGTCGGTGTACCACCGCACGCCGGTGATGCAGGCGGTTTGCATGGGGTACAAAAAATCCAAGTAGAAGGTGGACAGGCGCAAATCCGTTTGCGCCACGCACCAGGACACGAAGTCGGAACACCATTCGCCGTACTTGTTGCCGCCGCTCCAATCCGCGTACTTGGTGTAGCCGTGGGCCTCCCTTTCGTAGCCCACCTCGCCGTCGGCCACGGCGATGAACTCTTCGATAAAAGCGATGCGGTCCACAAAAGCGGCGCGGTCCGCCTCGCTCATGGCGCGGGCCGCCGCGACGTTGCCCGCCCACAGCGCGCACACCATCAAAAATCCTGCCAATGCCCTGCGCATGTCTTCCCTCCCGTCCCGCGCTCTTCAATTCTTCATCAGGCGGCAAAACTCCTGCCTACGCAGAGCTGCTCCAAAGAAGGGTTTGCTCAAAAAAGCGCGAATTTTGATACCGGCGTTTTTTTCCTGTACATAAAATTTGCGATGGATCGGTTGGGAGGCGCATATGGCAAACCTATTCGACTACCTGGCCGGGCACGGCCATCTGGACTTTGCGGAAACGCCGCTCAATCCGGTGGACAACTTAATCCTGGCCTGGCTTTCGTACACGGATTATCAGGGCATCGTGCCCGCGCTTGGGGCGCCCGGCTCCATCGCCATCGCCGACGCCGTCGAGCGGTTTTTCAAAAACCACGCGTCCTTCGATAAGGGCGGCCTGCTGGCCTCCCTGAACCCGATGCTCACCTCGGCCCGGGTGCTGCACAAAACGGCCGAAACCCGCCGCTTCGGCCCGGTGCACCTGTCGTGCTTCGTAGACCGGCTGGATTTCGAGCGAGAAACGCAGTTCGCCGCGGTCACCATGCTGATCGGCGAGGATCTGGCCTACGTGTCCTTTCGGGGCACCGACCATTCGCTGGTGGGCTGGAAAGAGGACTTTTACATGAGCTTCATGCCCTCGGTGCCGGCGCAAAAGGAGGCGCTCGCGTACCTGGAAGCGGTGGCGGCCCACTTTCCGCGCCGCCGCCTGTACGTGGGCGGGCATTCGAAGGGCGGCAACCTGGCCGTTTACGCGAGCGTCGCCTGCGCGCCGGAGATACAGGACCGCATCCTGACCGTGTACAACAACGACGGCCCCGGCTTCCAAGACGAGGCGTTGCTGGCCAGCGACGCGTACCGCCGCATGCTGGACAGGATCGAAACCATCGTGCCCCAATCCTCGGTGGTGGGGATGCTGCTCGGGCATCCGGGGCGTTACAGGATCATCAAAAGCGCGCAGATGGGCTTGCTGCAGCACAACGCCCTCAACTGGGAGGTGCGGGGCGCGGAGTTCGTGCCCGAGCCCTCGGTAACCCGGTTCAGCGCCCTGATGAGCCTGACGCTGAAGGAATGGCTGCGGGAACTGAACGAAGGGCAGCTGCGCGAGTTTGTGGATACGCTGTTTTCCGCGCTGGACGCCACCGGCGCCAAGACGCTGGAGGAGCTGACCACCCGGAAGCTCAAGCTGGCCACCGGCCTGTTTGAAACCATGCGCACCCTGGACGCGGAGACCCGGCGCATGTTGCTGACCATGCTGCGCATGCTTTCGCAGGCGAGGAGGGACGCCCGGCGGAAACTGCGCGACGCGGAAATGAGCGTGACGCCGCCCGAGCAAGAGGATTGCAGGGGCGGCTGACAGCATGGCCGCTACATCGCGCACCTGTCGGATCGGCTCGTCGGCAGGCTCTATGATGGGGACGGCGGGCCGATGGGTCATCGGCCCCTACTACCATGGAACATCTACTGCTTCACATTCCTGCCATTTTGAGCAAAGCGAAGAATCTCTGAGCTTAAGACCCTTCGCTTCGTTCAGGGTGACAGCAAATCGTAAAGGATAAGATGTTCCACGGTACTACAACGGGCATTCTCTTGCTCTTCGCTTTTATCCTACATCCATCAAGTTGTCTGGCAAATTCAAATTCTTCGCTTGGAGGGTCATTTATTCATGCAGCGTCATTCGATGGAAACCACCGTGCTCGGCAACACCGGGCTGACCGTGTCCCGCAGCGCGTTCGGAGCGCTGCCCATCCAGCGCCGCTCCAAGCGGGACGCGGCGGCCCTGCTCCGGCGCGCGCAGGAGGCCGGCATCAACTTTTTCGACACCGCCCGCGCTTACTCGGACAGCGAGGAGAAGATGGCCCTGGGCCTGGGCGACGTGCGGGAGCGCATCGTGATCGCCACCAAGACCCACGCCTGTGCCCCGGAGGAATTCTGGGCGCACCTGGAAGCCAGCCTGGGCGCGCTTGGCGCCGAAACCATCGACATCTATCAGTTTCACAACCCCGCGGAGGTCCCCATGGCGGATTCGCCCATGTACCGCTGCATGCTGGAGGCCCGCGCCCAGGGCAAGATCCGCCACATCGGCATCTCCTGCCACCTGCTGGCCAACGCCCGCGCGGCCATGGAGAGCGGCCTGTACGCCACCATCCAGTACCCGCTGAGCATACTGTCCGACCCCTCCGAGATGGCCTTTGCCCGGGAGTGCGGGGAGCGCGGCATCGGCGTGATCGCCATGAAGGCGCTGTGCGGCGGGCTGCTCACCAGCGCCGCGCCCTCCATGGCCTTGCTGCGCGGCCTGCCCCACGTGGTGCCCATTTGGGGCTTTCAGCACGACCACGAGCTGGACGAGGTGCTGGCATTGGAGCGCGACCCGCCGGCCCTGGACGAAGCGATGCGCGCGCGCATCGAAAAAGACCGGGCCGGGCTGGCCGGCGACTTTTGCAGGGGTTGCGGCTACTGCCTGCCCTGCGCGGCGCAAATTCAAATCAACACCTGCGCGCGGATGCCGCTGCTCTTGCGGCGCGCGGTGTATCAAAACTTTCTGACGCCCTACTGGCGCCGGGAGATGGAGCGCATAGAGGGATGCACCGGCTGCGGCCTGTGCTCCTCGCGCTGCCCCTACAAGCTGGACGCTCCCCGGCTGCTGCGGGCGGCCTGGGCCGATTACCGGGCTTTTGACCGCGAGCACGGGTAAAGCGGCTTCCTCAATAGATCAAAAATCGATCTTGCACGCGGGCAGCGCATGCTGCAGCTGCGCGATCTGCTCCAAGGTGAGCGCTTCATTCTCGTAGATCACCAGGGTGTACAGCGCCCTGAGCTTGGCCAGAGGCTCCACGCCGGTGAGCAGGTTGCGGGACAGGTGCAGCAGGTTCAGGGTGGTGAGCCCGCTCAGCGCGGATACGTCGGCAATCTGGTTGTCGGCGAGGAACAGCGTGTCCAGCGCGGGCAGCTCCGACAGGGGGGCCAGGTCGGCAATCCGGTTGTTTGCGAGGCCCAGCGTCCACAGGTTCTCCATGCCGCTCACCGCCGAGATGTCGGCGATCCGGTTGGTATCGGCGGTCAGGCTCACCAGGTGCACCATACCGGCGAGGGGCGACAGGTCTTCGATCTGGTTTTCACCCACATCCAGCGCCCGCAGCTCGGTGAGCCCGGCCAGGGGCGACAGGTCCTCGATCCGGTTGCCGCGCAGGTACAGCAGGTGCAGGTTTTCCAGCCCGGCCAAGGGCGATAGGTCGGTGATCTGGTTGGCGTTGAGGTAGAGCACCTTCAGCTCGGTGAGCCCGGCCAAGGGCAAAAGATCGGTGATCGCGTTTTCGTCGAGGGCCAACTCCTCCAACCGGGTAAGGCGGGCCAGCGGCGCGATGTCGGTGAGCCCCCGTCCGGTCAACGCCAACTCGGTGGCGTCTACCGGGATGTCCAGGCCGGCGATGTGCACGGTCTCGATCTCTGTGGCCATGGCCGGCGCGCACAGCGGCAGGCAAAGGGCGAGCAGCGGGCAAAGGACGCGGCGCAGGATAGGGGGGATCGTCATGGCGGAACACTCCTTACAGCGGCTTGCATTTTTCTTTTTCTTGCACATGAAGTATAGCATATTTGGGGCATGGCGACAAATGAATGCGCCTTCACATCCGGGCAAAATCATTTGTATCCCCATGCAATCATGTCTCAAGGAACATATTCTGTAGGGGCGCGCTTTGCGCGTCCGCCCTCCGTGTGTCCCCTTGCTGTAGAGGGCACGGGCGATCAATGATCGCCCCTACAAAAACGACGTGGCAATCCTGTAGGGGCGCACAGTGTGCGCCCGCCCCTCGTGTGTCCCTTCGCCACAGGGGCCACGGACGGCCAAAGGCCGCCCCTACATGGGGTTCGCGCCTTCGGGCGCGGCCGCTAGGTTCCACGGGCCGATGAGGGCATCGGCCCCTACATTTTACATTTTTTGCACAACAACTGATTTTACCCTGCCCTTCACATTCTATTTGGGCCCCCGCGGGATTCTATGCTATAATACCCAAGGATCAACGCAAAAAAGAGGGGTGTGCGCCATGAAAATCCGCGTGTGGGCGGCGCTCTTGTGCGCCGCGCTGTGTGTGCCGCTGGCCGCAAGCGCGGTAGAACCGATGCAACCGATGACCATGATGGGCCACGATGCCTTCGCCAGCCGGGACTGGGCGCGGAGCGAGTTCTTTGTCCGCATGGAGGAATTGACCGGCGTTTCCTTCACCTTCTGGCAATATTCCGACGCCGGCGCCTACGACAGGGCCAAGGCCGACGCCCTGGGGGGCGGAGACCTCCCCGACGTGCTGTTCAAGGCCGGCCTCACGCCCCAGGAGGAACTGCGCTACGCGCAAACCGGCGCGCTGATCGACCTGGCGCCCCTGCTGCCCGACCACGCGCCCAGCCTGTGGGCGCTGTTGGAAGCGCATCCCGATTGGCGCGACACCATCACCCTGCCCGACGGCAAAATCGTGGCCCTGCCCGCCCTCTCCGGTTCCGCCGACCAGGTGTGCCTGTGGATCAACCAAGGCTGGCTGGACACCCTCAAGCTGGAGGCGCCCGATTCGCCGGAGAGCCTGCGCGCGGCTCTCATAGCCTTCCGCGACGGCGACCCCAACCGCAACGGCAGGAAGGACGAGGTGCCGCTGTTTTTGGTCGGCCCGTGGGAGGCGCGGTGGCTGCTGCCCTTCTTTGGCATCGCCGCCAACGACTACAACCTGTATGTGGACGGGGCGGGCGCGGTGCAATTCGCCCCCTTCCAGCCGGAATTCGCCGAATTCCTCGCGTATTTGCGGGACTTGCACGAGCAGGGCCTGCTGGGCGCGGAGGCCTTCCGGGGCGTTCACGCGCTGCTGGAGCAAATCGAGCTGGAGGCGTCCACGCTGCGGGTGGGCGGCCTGATCTCCTTGGTGCCCAACTCCCTGGTGAAGGCCGAGTTTATCGATCAATTCATCACCGTCGTCCCCGCCGCCGGGATGTGGCGCGACCTGATGGGCCCGGTGTGGCGCGGCACGTTCGCCATCACCAGCGCCTGCCCGGATCCGGCCGCCGCGCTGCGGTGGGTGGACGCGCTCTACACCGAGGAGGGCGCTATTCTGGCGGAGGTGGGCAAGGAGGGCGTCGATTACGAGTTCAACGAGCGGGGCAAGTGGAACTTTTTGCTCCATGAGTTCCGGAGCGGGGATTCGCTGCGGGCCGAATCGCTGATGGATCCCGCCGGCGACGCGCTTCCGGGCATCCGCGCCACGGATTTCCTGCTGGCCGTCGATTTTCCGGTGCAGCGCCACGTGTACGAGCAGGTGCAAAAGGTGGGGCAGATCGCAAAGCTTCCGATTCCGCTGCACTACATCGACGAGGAGATACAGGCCGAGATCGACGCGCTGCAAATGGCGCTGGGCGCGCTGGTGGACACCCACATCGCGCGGTTCGCGCTGGGCGAAATACCGCTGGACGCCGAGCACCTCGCTATGTTCGAGCAATCGCTGCGAGAGGCGGGGGCCGAGCGACTGATGGAGCTGTGGCAGGGAATCGTCGATGGGCAGAAATAATGGGCAGCCGAGCCCCGGCCAAGCCCCGCTGATGGACATGTTGCGGGCCGCCGAAGGCCGCATTCGCATGCACATGCCGGGGCACAAGGGCCGCACGCCCTTTGGCGAATGGCAGCCCTTCGCCTGGGACACCACCGAGCTGCCCTGCACCGACGACCTGTTCGCCCCCGAACGGGGCATCGCCCAAGCCGAACAGTGGGCGGCGCGCTCCGCCGGGGCGGGCGGCACGCTGTCGCTCAGCGGCGGCGGCACCAGCGGCGTTTTAGCGATGATACTCACCGCCGTTCGCCCCGGCGGCGCGCTCATCGTGCCCAGGGACTGCCACCACAGCGTGCTGTCGGCCTGCGTGTGGGGCGACATCCAGCCGGCGTTCGTACAGCCCCGCCATCATGCCGCCAGCGGGCTGCCCTATGTGGACGCGGAAGATGTCGGGCGGGCGATCCGCGCGCACCCGGAGGCCGCGGCGGTGCTGCTCACCCGGCCCGATTACCGGGGCCTGTGCGCCGACCTCGCGCGGATACGGGACGCTGCAAAGGCGGCGGGCATGGCGGTGTTGGTGGACGAGGCCCACGGCGCGCACCTGAACTGGCCCGGCCCCGGCCAGCCCGAGGGCGCGGGCGCGCTGGGGGCCGACATGTGGGTGCAGAGCGCGCACAAAACCCTGCCCGCCCTCACCGGGGCCGCATGGCTGCACCTGCGCGACGCGGGGCTTGCGGGGCGTGCCCGCGCGATACTGCGCATGGCGCACACCTCCAGCCCGTCCTTCCCCATACTGGCCTCGCTGGACGGGGCGCGGGCCTGGATGGACGCCCATGGAGCCGGCGCGCTGGCGGCGCTGCACGGCCGCATCTCGGGTTTTTGGCGCGCGCTGCGCGAAGGCGGATCGGCGCTGCGGAATGCCCACGGGCTGCTGGACGGCTTGGAAAGCGTGCGCGCGGATCCCACGCGGGTGGTGATCGACGCGTGGGCTCAGGGCTACACCGGCCGGCAGGTGTCCGATTGGCTCAGGGAACGGGGCATCGACGCCGAGATGGCGGACGGGCGGCACGCGGTGCTGATCCCCACGGTGTGCGATCCGCCCGGGGCGCTGGAGCGGGTGGCCGAGGCGCTGCTGGCGCTCCCCGCGCTCCCCGCGCTCTCCACCAAGCAACCCCTCATGATGGAAGGGCACACCGTACCCGCGATGCGGGTGCGGGAAGCCGCCCTCGCTCCAGATGAGTGGGTACCTCTTGCCCAGGCCGAGGGACGTATAGCCGCGCGATGCGCGGGCGCGTACCCGCCCGGCATTCCATTCATCGCGCCCGGCGAGCGGGTAACGGCCAAGGTGATAGAAGCGCTGTCTCAAGCGCCGGCCCGCGCCGGGCAGCGCTTCGGCGTAGAAAGCGGCGGGCTGCGGTGCGTGATAGCGTAGTGCGTAAGGAGAATCGAATTTGCTGTACGATGTGATCCTGTTCGACCTGGACGGCACCCTCACCGAATCCGCGCCCGGCATCACCCGCGGGGCGCAAATCGCCGTGGAGCAAATGGGCTACACCGGCTTCGATCCGCGCGTGTTCGAAACCTTTATCGGCCCGCCGCTGCGCGACTCCTTCCGCCAGCACTTCGGCATGGACGAGGCACGGGCCGAAGAGGCGGTGCGCCGCTACCGCGCCTACTACGCCGAGCGCGGGATATTCGAAAACGCCGTGTACCAGGGCATCCCCAACCTGCTGCGGCGGCTGCGGGCCGGCGGAGCGCGGCTGTTTGTGGCCACCGCCAAGCCCGAGGTGTTCATGCGCCGCATCCTGGACCGGTTTGGGCTGTCCCGCTTTTTTGAGGGGCTGGTGGGCGCGACGCTGGACGAACGCGGCGCCGACAAGGCCCCCCTCATCCGGGCGGCGCTGCCGGCGGGCGCGGGCCGCGCCGTGATGATCGGCGACCGGCGGTACGACGTGGAGGGCGGGCAGGCGAACGGCATCGACACCGTGGGCGTGTGCTACGGTTACGGCTCCCGGGCGGAGCTGGCCGAGGCCGGTTCCACGTACATCGTGGACACCGTGGCCGAGCTGGGCGATCTGCTGGCCCCCGGCATGCCGCCGCCCCCCGGCTTTTTCGTAACGGTGGAAGGCCTGGACGGATCGGGCAAGACCACCCAGATCGACCGCCTGGCCGCGCATCTGCGGCAGCTCGGCTACGATACGCTGCGCACCCGCGAGCCGGGCGGCAACCCCATCGCCGAAAAGATACGCGAGCTGGTGCTCAGCCCCGACAACCTGGGCATGCACGCCTGGACCGAGGCGCTGCTGTACGCCGCGGCGCGGGCCGAGCATGTGCACGCCGTGGTGCGCCCCGCGCTGGCCGGTGGTCAGGTGGTGCTGTGCGACCGGTACGTGGATTCCAGCGCGGTGTATCAGGGGATGGGGCGCGAGCTGGGCTTGGAGCGGGTATTGGAGGTCAACGGGCTGGCCACCGGCGGTTTGCAGCCGGATCTGACCCTGTATTTGCGCCTGGACGCGGCGAAAGCGCTGGCCCGGCGCGGGCGCGCCTCCTCGCTGGACCGCATCGAGATGGAGCAGGGCGCTTTCCACCGGCGGGTTTGCGATGCCTACGATCAACTGGCGGCGCGCTACCCGGAGCGCATCCGCGTTGTAGACGCCTCGCTGCCGGTGGAAGAGATCGCGGCGGCGGCCTGCGCCGAGATGGACGGGTTGCTGGCGGAAAGGTGAGAGAAATGGAAAATGGAAAGTGGAAAATGGAAAATGGGAGCTGCGGCCGAGCAATCGTGCTTCGCCGCCCCCTCATTTTCCATTTTCCACTTTCCATTTTCCACTGCGCAAAGGGGGTACCCCTTTGCGCGTAGTCGTCGGCATGTCGGGCGGAGTGGATTCCTCGGTGGCGGCGCTGCTGCTGCACCGGGCGGGCCACGAGGTCATCGGCGTGTTTATGAACAACTGGGAGGAGACAGGCGAGGACGGATCATGCACCGCCGAGCGGGACTGGGCCGACGTGCGCGCGGTGTGCGACGCCATCGGCATCCCCTACTACGCCGTGAATTTCGCCAAGGAGTACCGGGAGCGCGTGTTCGCCCACTTTTTGGCGGAATACCGCGCGGGCCGCACCCCCAACCCGGACGTGCTGTGCAACCGGGAGATCAAGTTCAAGGCCTTCTTGGATCTCGCCCTGCAACTGGGCGCGGAGCGGGTCGCCACCGGGCACTTCGCGCGTTCCGAGAACGTGGACGGGGCGTACCGGCTGCTGCGCGGCGCCGATCCGGCCAAGGATCAAAGCTACTTTTTGTACATGCTGGGCCAGCGCGCCTTGGCCCTGGCCGAATTTCCCGTGGGCGGGCTTGCAAAGGCCCAGGTGCGCGCCCTCGCACGAGAGGCCGGGCTGCCCACCTCGGCCAAGCGCGACTCCACCGGCATCTGCTTCATAGGCGAGCGCGACTTCAAAGCGTTTTTGCGAACCTACCTGCCCGCCCAACCCGGCGAGACGCGGGACGTGCGCACCGGGAAGGCGGTGGGCAGGCACGAGGGGCTCATGTACCACACGCTGGGCCAGCGGCGCGGCCTGGGCATCGGCGGCGGCGGAGACGGGCGGCGGTGGTTCGTGGTATCGAAGGATTTGGAAAACAACCTGCTGTGGGTGGCTCAGGGCGACGACCATCCGGCGCTGTACACCGCCGAGGCGCAGGTGGGCGAACTCACCTGGATCGCCGAGCGCCCGCCCCTCGCCGCGGGCGAAGCATTCAGATGCACCGCCAAGTACCGCTACCGGCAGGGCGACCAGCAGGTGACGGCGCGCCTTGCCGGCGGCGGGCTGCACGTGACGGCCGAGGAGCCGCAGCGGGCGGTGACGCCGGGCCAGTCCCTGGTGCTGTACCAGGGCGAGGTGTGTTTGGGCGGGGGCGTGGTCGAGCGCGCGTGGTGAGGGGGCTTGCTTTGATGGAATCCCTCCACCGCCCGCCAACCCTGAAAAGAATGCTGTTTCATTGTATCTGCAATCTCTGTTCCTCGTTGTAGGGCGCGATGACCTCAGCGCGCCGTCGTATTGCATTAAACATATGTTGGTTTTGGGCGATTTTCGGCGCGTCGTGGTCGCCGCGCCCTACATGGGCCCGTTGCAATGGTGGTATTTTCTGGATGTCGTTTGTTTGGATGATTAACATTGTCTTTCGCATCATATGCTCCGAACTATCCATCAGTGTGCACTTGTGTTCATCGTGATCCTCCTGCTTTTTGTTCAGCATAAAAGATTGGGCATGAAAAAGTAGGCTATGCATGCTACTATTGGGCTATGCATAACCTGTGAATTCATAAAGCAAGTAAGCACTCCCCGCACGAACAAGCGCGAGGAGCGGTGAAATAAACGCTATTCTCAGAATAGGAGCCTAAAGACTCGCAAAAAAATGATCAAGCTCAGGAATGTCCTCTTCAATCGCTTGCCAGATTTGCTCCATATTCAGTTGCCAATATCCGTGCGCCGCAATATTTCGAACCGCGACGATTTGCACCCACTTCATTTGCGAGTGTTTCTCTTTAAACGCTTCTGATAAACACCGTGCACATTCTCCGATGGAAATGAGCGACATAGAGATCGCATGCTGCATAATTTCATCTTTCAAAAAAGCGTCTTTATCCATACTCTTCAACGCTTTTTGAATGAACTGCAACTCATATTGGATTCTTTCAATATGCGTTTGATCACGTGCGCTCATAAACCGTAACCACCTTATCAATGTTTAGCTGGTCCTGCCGCGCCATGGGCAAGGTCACCACATCAACAGGGTATTTCAATGTGTTTTGCAGCTCTTCTTTGAATCCCATCACTTTGAATATGGACGGAACTTTTGCGTGGAACGTAACCAAAAAATCAGCGTCCGATTCGTTTGTAGCCTTTCCATTGGCATACGATCCGAACAAGTCGACTTTCTTTACATTGTATTTTCTGGCTAGCGGTACCACCGCCTGCTTGATTGCATCCATTGTCAGCACTGTTCCTTGCTCCCTTCACGGGATCAGTATACCACGAACCAGGGGCAAGAACAACGAAAACCGTTTCTCGCCTGTCGCTCTGCCCGCAAGGATTCCACTTGACATCCGCGGGCGCTTGGGGTTTGATATACACTAGGGTGTGTACCGAAAACATTTTATGTCAGCCGCGCGAGGGATTTTTGCGGCATGCAAGGAGCCGGAGCGCAGGCGTAGCAGCGCTACGCCAAGCGGAGAGCGACACGGCAGGCCACAAAAAGACCCGCGGGGATGGTAGAAAATGTTTTGGGGACACGCCCTAGGTTCATGTTAAAGGATGGATGATGGAATGCCGGGTACCGTGTTGCTGCTGGGCGGAAGCGGGTTCATAGGGCAGGCCCTCGCGCAAACGCTGTTTGCCGGCCGGGCGGTGCGAATCGCCGACCGGGTGGCGCCCACCGATCCGCAGGGGGCCAACGTGTGCTACACGCCTTTCGACTTTGCCGCCGCCCAGGATTTTTTGCCCCTCCTGCGCGGGGTGGATCTGGTGGTGCACCTGATCTCCACCGTCGCGCCCGCCGAGGGCACCGAAAACCTGGCCGGGGAAATCGCCGACAACCTGTTTCCCACCCTGCGCCTGCTGGACGCCATGGTTGGCCTGCCCAGCCCGCCCAAGCTGCTCTTCGTGTCCTCGGGCGGCACGGTGTACGGCGAGGGCAAGCGTTTCCCGCTATCGGAACAGGAGGCCCCGGCGCCCATCTGCAAGTACGCCGCCCACAAGCTGGCGATCGAGAAATATATACACCTGTACCACGTATGCCACGGGCTGGACTACCGGGTGGCGCGCCTCGCCAACCCCTACAGCGCCCGCGCCTTTTTGGCCAAAAGGCAGGGCGCGATCCCCATCTTCATCGAGCTGATGCGCAGGGGAGAGCCCATTACCGTGTGGGGCGACGGCGAGCACCGGCGCGATTACATACACATCGACGACGCCCTGCGCGGCATCGGCGCGATCCTGGGCTACGACGGGCCGGAGCGGGTGTTTAACGTGGGAACCGGCGCCAGCGTGTCCACCAACGCGTTGCTGGCCCTCATCGCCGAGGAGCTGGGCGTAGCCGACCCCGACGTGCGCCACACCGCGGCGCGGGCCTGCGACGTGCGGGCGAACCGGCTGGACATCGGCCTGCTAAAGGCCTGCACCGGCTGGGAACCGCGCATATCGCTGGGCGAGGGCGTGCGGCGCTGCGTCGAGGAAACGGGCGGGCCTTTTTGACGGACAAAGCCGATTGCTGCAAAGAGCAATCGGCTTTGTCCGCGCGGTCTATGTTAAGCCTGTTCTTCCACCGGCTCCTGCCCGATGTTCGCCACCGTGTTTTTCACATCCTCGGCGGTGCGCTTTATCATGGAATCAAACGTACCGTCGAACGCAGCGGGGCTCTTTTCGATCGACAGGCGGCACCCGAGCGCGAGCGCCACGACCGCACCGGCGATAACCAGCCGCGGAATGAACGGGAGCAATAGGATGCCGACAAGGACGGGCAGGTTGAGATGGGTTGTGTTTCCTTTCGATACAACGATGCGATTGGTATACAGGGCGGTGAAGATCGAGTTCTTTTTGCTGTTCGTATTCTGGGTCATGGTGGCGCCTCCTTCAATCATTTTGTTTCGTTCCGATGATTGAATGATAGCACGGTTCTAAATGAGAAGCTTGAAGAATCGCTAACAGCTGAATGAAAAAGACATGAGAATTGTTTGACAGACTGCGTGAATGTTTTTAATTTTCACCTTCCATTTTTTCCAGCCGCTCGTGCAGCTCCCCCATCTTGAGTTTGGGAATCGCGCGGGGCCTGCCGCCCTCCAGCAGCGGGTCGATGCCGCAAAGGGATGCGTATTCGCAATACTGGCAGGCGCACCACTCGCCCAGTTGCACCGGCCGCACCCCGATGTCCCCGCCGGCGATGCGCTGCGCAAAGCCGGCGGCCTTTTGCTTCGCGTGCCTGAGCAGCCGGCGCATTTGCCCGGTCGTGGCCGACACGGCGCGCTTGTCGATGGCGCCCTCCTTGGTGATTTGATCGCCGCTGCCCAGCGCGCGCGCCACCTCCGGGTCGCCCAGCATCACGCCGTTCATGCGCAGCTTTCTGCCGATCCTCTCCTCCACGCGGTTTTCGAAAAGGGTGCGCCGGATCTCCTCGAGCTCCGGGGCATCGGCTTGCGGCTCGGGCCGCAGGTCGATCAGCGGATCGTCGATGCGAAAATAGAACATGCCGGCCGGTTCGGCCCCCGGCCTTGCACCCAGCGCTGCCGCCAGGTAGAGCGGCAACTGCTGTTGCAAGCCCTCGTAGAGCCGCGCGCCGTCCAGCTCCTGCTCGCCCTTGCCGGATTTGTAGTCCACCACGCGCAGGTATTCCGCGCCGCCCTCCCGCCAGGTATCCACCCGGTCGATGCGCCCGCGCAGCACCAGTTCTCCGCCGCCCTTCAGCGGCAGCGCGATGCCGGGAACCGCCCCCTGCCCGAAATCGAACTCCAGCATGTCCGCCTCGGGCATAAATCCGCCGCCCTGCAGCTGCAACGTAGCGGTCCAGGCGGCGCGGCGGGCGGTGGCGCACGCGCGCGCGCCCGTGGCACGGCCTTGGGCGTCCTCGCCCAGGGGCCCGAACCGCCAATCTTCCATCAGCGGCCCCATCACCTCCTCCATCAGCGCGTCGCTGCGCTCCCGGGAGATGTGGGGCCAGCCGGGCAGCTTCATGGCTTGCCGGGTGTAGGCTTCCATCGCGTCGTGATACCAGGTGCCCAGCTTGCCCCGGTCGATGCCGTAGGGCTCGATGGGCCGGGGTTTTAGCACATAGTCCACAAAGTACCGGTACGGGCAGGCCGCATACGTCTCCAGCCGCGAAATACTAGCGGCAGCGGGCAGTGCCCGTTCCTTCTTCGCGGCGGCAGTGCCCAGCTCTCCCTGCTCCTCACCCGCGAGCAAAGCGCCTTCTCCCCCCTGTACACTGTACACTGTACATTGTACATTCCCATGTTGTGTTTCCCGCATGGTTTGAGCTACCTGCGCGGTCCACGTGGCGTCGGTTTCCACCCGGGCTTCCAACCCGGCGGCCAGGGCATTCGTTTCGCCGCGCCACTCGGGCCGGGAGCGCAGCCAGGCGTAGGCCTCCATCGCACGCCCCTGTGGCATCGCCGCGCCGTCGAAGGCCTCGCGCAGCGCCGGCCCCAGGGCGTCCAGCGCCGCCCGGGGCGAGGCGCAAAACGCGCCCTCCCCCTCCTGCAGATCGCCCCGCGCCTCCAGCTTGGGAAAGATGCGCTTGAGCTGCGCGCACACCGTGGCCGGCCTTTGCGCCGCCCCCGCCATGTCGGCCAGCGGATAGCTGAGCCACAGCCGCTCCTCCGGAAGGGTCAGCGCCTGCAGCACGTCCAGCCGCTTGAGCTGCGCCCGCGCCGCCGCGTCCAGCCCCAAAAACATTTGCTTGGGGGCGAGCCCCTCGGCCCGCGCCCGCTCCGCGTCGGCCAGCAGGCCGGGCTGATCCCCGCCCAGCTTGCCGTCGCCCAGGCCCAGCACCAGCAGCGCGCGCACCCGGCCGGTGCGCATGTGGCCCAGCGCGCCGCACGGCACCGCCTGGGGCGAGGGGGGCAGCGCCCCCAGCTCGGCATCGGCCAGCCCGGAAGACAGCATGTCCACCACCGCGTCCGACGTGCCCCTGCGCCCGTCCAGCAGCGCGTGCATCTGATCCAGCACCTCCATCAGGTGCGCCCAGATCTGCGCGTTGTGGGCGGATTCAGCCGCGAAACCGGCGGCCTCCAGCCGCGCGCCGTAGGCCTCCAGCGCTTGAAGGGCCTCGATCCGCCGCAAAAACGCCACCACCGCGCGCAGGGTGCCGTCGGCGTCCCGGGCCGCGCGCAGATCATTTTGGAACGCAGCGAGGGGCGCGGCAAAGCGCGCGCGCAGCGGCTCCGCTTTTTGAATCCACGCATCGCCGCCCCGGGTGAGCGGCTGCTTCCAGCGCGCGCCGCGGAGCCCGTGCTCCACCGCGTACCGCTCCAGGAGAAAGCCCTCCTCGTCGGTGAGGCCGCAAAAGCCGCTCTTGAGGTAGAGCATCGCGTCCTCGTGGGCGTAGCCCTGGGTGGCGCAGCGCAGCGCCGCCAGCAGCCCCACGATCAGCGGATGCCGCCCCGCCGCCGCCTTTTCGTCGATGTAGGCCGGGATGCCGTAGCGGGAGAACACCTGCCGGATCAGCCCGGCGTAGGCCCCGGCGTCGGTGTACTGCACGGCGATTTCGTGCCAGGCAAGGCCCTCCTCCCGCACCCAGGTCAGGATTTGCTCGGCGGCCTTGCAGGCCTCGGCAAAGGGGGTGGCGCAGGCGCGCAGCGTGAGCGCTTCGCCAAGCTCACCGTCCCATTTTTGCACCGGATACGCGTACAGCTCGCTTTCGAGGTGGGCCAGCGCCGGCGCGGCGGGCAAGGGCGCCTCTTCCCGGTCGCGCGCAAAGGACAGGCCGCCCTCGGCCAGCATCCGCTCCCAGCGGGCCACGCTGCGGGCCACGGGAGCGTACAGCGCCGCGTCCCGGACGGGCTCCGCACCCTCGCCGGGCCCTTGATCCATTACCAGCGCCACGCACAGGGACTCCGCTACGCGGGCCACGGCCGTCAGGGTGCGCGCAAAGGACTCGGTGAGCATGTCGAACCCGCACACCCACACCCGCGCGCCCTGCAGCAGCCCCGACGCGGCGAGGCGATCCCGCATCGCGCTTTCGACGTCCTCGCCGTCCACAAACCGCCCGGCCATCCGCCGCTGGTAGGCGGCGTACAGGCTGGCCACGTCCTCCAGCTTGGCGCGCAAGGGGTCGCTCTCGCCCAGGGGCGCGCACAGCGCGCGGAGCGCCTCGGGGCTCACCCCGCTTCGCTTCAGGTCGGCGATCAGTTCGATCGCCTTGTCCACAAACCCGGCGCGGGAGGCGGCCCGCCGGTAGAAGCGCAGCTCCTCTCCCATCTTTTCCATCTCTTCTAGGGCGCAGCGCAGCACCATGCGTTTGCCCCGGGCGTCGATGCGCACCCTGGGCGGGTTGCCTGCCCGCTCGAACACCCGGTGGGTGAGCCGCGTGGGCGAGAGTACCTCCAAATCAAAAAAGCCGGGCAGCTCGAGCCGCCGGACCAGCTCCAGCTCGGCCTGCAGCGTGTACTGCTCGGGCACCAGCAGCAGGCAGCGCCCGCCCGCCCTGTACGCTTCGCCCACCTCGCGGATCACGCGAGGCAACAGCCGCCGGCTGCGCCCGGTCAGTATGCGCACGGACACGGGGATGGCCCTCCTCTCGCCTTCATTCACGCATGCATCTTTTCGGCATTTGTGCTATGCATCGCTTGCGAGCAATCGGAGCGCGCTCGCCTCATCATCGTCACAATCTATTCGAGTAATATCCGAAATGTGGACATATGTCTTTCCATCGCGGTTTCCTTCGTAGTTCACCCTATCGATCTCGATTGTGCCGTCATGAATGTTTGCAACAAATCCCGTCGTATTTTCCAGGCCGCTCGACAAAAATTGCAGAATAACAATAAGCCGGTGTTTTTGGGCAAATCGAAGGAGGTCTTCCATCAAGCTGGCGTTGTGCCTATCAATAGCCGGGTGTTCCTGATGGCGCAATTTGTACAGCTTGTGGGTTTTTGCAACATATCCGTCGTCGCTTTCCACGCGCCACAAATCTTCGCACCGCAAAAGAATGTAACCGTCGTATCTGCCGACAGAGGATATATGCGCCATCAAAACTTCCTTTTCTGTAACATCCAGTACATAGCCGCAGTGAAATATCTCCGTGTCTTCCCTGTTTTTATAAAGCAGAAGCGGTTTGTCTATTCCCTTGGCTGCATGCAGAATTTTGTTGAGCACAACGAGCGCCTCCTTAGAATGTTACTTCCCCACGCAAAAATTCGCGAAGATCGCGTCGATCACGTCCTCGGACAGGGTCTCGCCGGTGATGCCGCCCAGCGCGTCCAGCGCGCACCGCAGGTCGATGGCGGCCACATCGGCGGGCAGCCCGGCGTCCAGCGCCGCCACCGCCGCCTCCAGCGCCTCGGCGGCGCGCGTTGCGGCATCGATGTGCCGCGCACGGGTGAGGGCCGGCTGTGAAGCATCGGGCAGCGCCGCCGCCGCCCGCAACGCGTCCAGCAGCGCGGGCACCCCCTGCCCCGTAAGCGCGGAGACCTCGACGACCCGCCCCGCCCCGCCGCCCTCCTTTGTACACTGTACATTGTACATTGTACATTGACGTATATCGCACTTATTGAGCACCACGATGCGCGGCTGCTCACAAGGCTCCGCCAACAGCGCTTCGTCTTGCGGCGTCAGCGGCATCGACGCGTCCAGCACGATCAGCCGCAGATCCGCCCGCTCCAGCGCCGCCCGCGCGCGGGCCACGCCTCTTTCTTCCGCAATATCGATGGCGTCGCCGCCCTCCCGCAGGCCGGCGGTGTCGGTGAGCTGCACGATGAGCCCGTCCAACTCCAGCCGCTCGGTCAGGGTGTCGCGGGTGGTGCCGGGCAAGTCGGTCACGATGGCGCGATCCTCGCCCAGCAGCGCGTTGAGCAGGGTGGACTTGCCCGCGTTGGGCCGCCCGGCGATCACCACGTCCAGGCCCTCGCGCAGCAGCTTTTCCGCCCGGGGATCGCAGCTGGCGCGCAGGGAGGCGGCCAGCGCCGCCGCCCCCGCCCGCAGCCCGGCCGTGGCCTCGCCCTCGTCGATCTCATCGGAAAAATCCAGGGCCGCCTCCAGGCCGGCCAGCAGGCCGACCGCCTGGGCCCGGGCCTCCAGCACGACCCTCGACGCGCCGCCCCGCATCTGCCGCAGCGCGTCCCGGGCGGCCCGCTCGCCCTGTGCGCCGATAAGGGTCATCACCGCCTCGGCCTGGGCCAGGTCGATGCGCCCGTTTTCAAAGGCGCGGCGGGTGAACTCGCCGGGCTCGGCGGGGCGCGCGCCGGCTTCTACCGCCAGGCGCAGGATTTCGCGCACCGTGTAGGGCGCGCCATGGCAGTGGATCTCGGCCACGTCCTCGCGGGTGTAGCTGCGGGGCGCGCGCATGAGCACCGCCATCACCTCGTCGATGGGGTTCTCGGGAGTACCCACCCAACCCAGGATAAGCTGATGACTGGGCCAGGGCGCGGCGCACCCTTCTTCTCTCGGGCGAAAAATCTCGTTCAATATCGGTTCAGCCCGGGGCCCGCTGATGCGCACGATGGCCACGCCCCCCTGCCCGGGCGGCGTGGCCAAAGCGACGATGGTGTCAGATGGCATCGATGTATACCTCGCTTGGTAGGGAACGATGGCAATCGTCCCATTCATAACGGGCTGTCGCCCCTACAGGAACGGCGGGCCTTTCCGGCTGTAGGGCGCGGCGACTCGACGCGCCGTGATT
>Ga0123353_10003660_pt1 | contig 19496 bp, 33 predicted proteins | sample TergutLab28metaG_3_FD_92763 | JGI IMG/M metagenome (GOLD analysis project Ga0123353, IMG submission 92763) | Labiotermes labralis P3 segment gut microbial communities from Petit-Saut dam, French Guiana - Lab288 P3 | ecosystem: Host-associated > Arthropoda: Insects > Digestive system > Gut ... | reverse complement strand
CTTTTGATGTTTTTTCTTGCAGTTGCCAGACCGCAAGTCTATTCTACATCAAAAGGAGTTTTTTTCATGCCCCTCGCTTAAGCTTTCCTTTACCCCCGGTAGAACCGGGGGTTTTCTTACAAGGAAGGGGTCTGGCGTGCGCCAAACCCCAGCCTTCTATTCGCATTTGGTTATTCGATTGTCTTGCGTGGTCAAACGGTATATTTCCCAGATATAATTATCATGGTTTTCGCCGTCGATGATCCATGCCGATTCCGCTTCGATCCCGTATTCATCTCTGAACTCTTCGCTTAATTCCTCAAGCGTGCCTTCGGCAAAATGTCTTTTCAGAGTTTCAGCCGGGATGCCGCTTTTGTTTGAGAACTCGCCAATCATTGCCTCAAAGACTTCATCTTTGCTGTTGTATATCTGTGGCTTGCTGAATGTAATCTCGCAAGCATGGATCAGCATATACTGCTCAATGGCAACCGCAGCCTGCGGTGTTGCCTCGGCCTGCTCCTGATACATCGGAATGCTCAGGGTCATCTCGTTGCCTTTATTGTCTTGAAGGGCAACGCTGTGATAATGACCATCGCTGAAGCTGTACCCGAGAGAAGAAACAAACCAACTCCCAAAGGATTCAGCGTGCATCATCAGCCGCTTGGCGATTTCGCCCAATGTCATTCTGTTTTGTAACATGTATCCTCCTTATGCCGCAGCCGCCTGTGAAGCGGGTTGAGCCGCTTTGCGGGCTTCGCGGTTCGCTTTGTCGATGTCTAGGGACTCCCTGTACAATTTGCCGTACCATAGCGTTTCAAAGTTCTGAAGGTTAGATTCCATTCGGCTAACCATCTGACTCCATTCCGTGTCGCTCAAGTTAATAATGCTTCTGGCATGAGCTGACTTTTCCTCCATCCTCGGTGTCAAACCTCCTTTAGCGGTCTGCTGACCGGGGGCAAAAAAGTTTTCAATGGTTACGACCCACGGATATTCTTTGCCGTAATAGCACTCAATGGTCATCCCGTAGAATAAGCGGTGTCCCTGAGCGTTTGTATCCGCCATATACTTGTGGCTCACGGCATAAATGGTTTTCATGCCGGATTTCACCTGAGAGGCATCTTCCTGCTTCAAGGTACCCGCGTCCAACAGCGACACAGCATCGTCGATGGCGTCAATCTGCTTCTGATTTTGCGGATATTTTGCGACGTTCTCCTGGAAGAAGCCCCGCGTTTTCAAAAGCTCGGCTTTCTCATCGGGATTATCCAGAAGCACCATAGCCGGGGTCTTGTTTTTGAAACGCCCGAACGGAATCATCTGCGTATAGGCAGACGAGACGGTGCTTTGTGCCTCGCTTTCATTGCCGCTTTCGGAATAACGAACCCGCTCCATCATGGCAGCCCTCGCTATTGCGACGATGCCGGCGACATCCCCGGCGGGAATGTTCGCTTTTGGCGTAACGATTTTCGCGCCGCTTTTGTCAATGATTGTAATGACATACCGTGAGAACGGACTGTGCATCTCCAGAGGAGGCACGGTATCCTTTTCAGACGGCGGATCCAAAAAGTTTTCGATGCTCAAGATAATCTCCTTGCGCCCCGCAGAATATATCTGCCTCGGGTATCGGGTATCCTTGATTTTTGCATCCTTGATTAATTCTTCGTGTTTCGTGGCAAGGAAAAGAACTTTTTCCCGAGCCTGACTGTAATCGAATCCTTCGGGTTTTTCATACGGAAACATAACCCGAATCTCAGCAATTACCTTTTTCATGGTGTTGCTCATTATAAACCTCCCAACGCTTGTAATTTTGCCTGAACGCTCGCCGTCAACGGCGAGGCAAAAGCAATGACCTTTGTTTTTCGTATGTCTGTGATTCTCATCTGCGTTTCCTTCAGGCGCCTGCCGATGGGGTCGGTGTATTTGTTGACGAATACCGTCCCGACAATGTCCAAACTCATCGGTTCGCCGATGTCTGAATACTTCTGCGCCATATCAAACCCAACGGCGGCAAACTTGTTTCCGCAATAGAGTTTGATGTGCTGACCGTCGCTTCCCATGAAGGTGAAAAACCGCCGCTGCCTTGGATAAAGCCTTTGGCTGTTCACCATGACGAGAGGTCTTGCGTTTCCTTCGCCGTATGGAGCGAATCTTTGGATTTTCTCAATGACTTCGGGCAGCTCGCTTGCATCGACCTCCAAATCGTACAGCAGCGAGTCGTCTTCCGCTGAGGAAGGAAACTTGTTTAGCTGTTCGATAAGAAAGGCTCTCAATTCTTCGACGTTTTCCTGTTTGACACTGAGCCCGGCGGCTTTTGGGTGTCCGCCGTAGCCTTCGAGTAGATGTGACGCCTGGTCCAACAGAACCTTGATGTCTATTCCGCCATAGGAGCGTCCGCTGCCTTTCAGCACGCCGGGAGCATCCGATTGTGTCAACACAAAGGCGGGCACCTGATATCGCTCCGAAATTCGTCCGGAGATAATACCGGCGACCCCTTCGGGTATAACCGGTCGCTCTTCATCGCCATTTGAATATACCAGCATCACAGGATCTCCGTAGAGCCCGTCAGCGGTAATCATCTCTTCAGCGGCATTCATAGCTTCCAATTGCGCCGCTTTGCGCTCCTCGTTGATCCTCACCAAGTCCGTCGCGAGCTGTTCCAGCCCTCGGGTCTCAGTCAGCAGCTTAAAGGAACGCAACGCTCCATCGTCATACATGCGGCCGGCTGCGTTCAGGATAGGCGCAAGCGTAAAGCTGACGTCACCCTCATCTACATCAAACAGGTTTAACTGCTCAATGAGTGTGAGGAGCCCCTGAGGGGCTTTTTCCTGATTGATCGCTTTCAGTCCGTTCATGACGATATAACGGTTGTCATCCACAAGAGGAACAACATCCGCTATGGTGCCGAGCGCTGCCAGAGCACACAGCGGTTCCAATTTTTCTTTGTCATCCAGAAGCTGTGATGCCAGCTTATATGCCAAGCCTGCGCCGCAATACCCGCCAAAGTCTTCACTCGGCAAAACATGCGGATTGACCAGCACATCGGCGGCGGGCAGCATACCGTCCTCACGGGCGATATGGTGATCGAGCACGACCACGGTCAAACCTTTGGATTTGGCCAGCGCCAGTTCATCCACGGCGGTAATTCCGTTGTCCACTGTAATCAGCAGCCCGGACTTCACATCTTCAAGCATGGCGGCACTGATCCCGTATCCCTCGGTAAAACGTTTGGGGAGCCGCACATCGGCGGTTATTCCCATTGCCTTGAGGGTGTAAAACAGGATTGCCGCACCCGTGATACCATCCACATCATAGTCGCCGACAATGGTGACAGGATGCTTATTGGTCACGGCATCACGAATGAAAGCGGCAGCCCGGTCCATGTTCACGATTTGCGAGTCATGTTTGGGATTAAGAACCGCTTCCAATGTCTGCCCGGTATTTCGTATCACAACATCTTCGATTGTTTGTGATTCATCGCGTTTTTTCCACATTTGAATCCTCCTTGTTACATAGATTCTCGAATGCGAATAAATTCCATTCGTCTTTAAAAGCATTCTATATTCAGTATGACATTTGAGGAGGGGTAACAGAAAGCGGGGGCATCATGCCCCCGCCGTTCCGCGAATCATTAAGTATTTCACATGTGATTATATAAGCTGCTGGTTTAGTTCTCGACCGCCCGGATGTAGTTTGTGTTTGTAAAGACATGCCATTCGTCGCCGTTCGGCATGACCGCTGAGCCGGCGTATTTGTTCGGACCAGGGATGTGATACGATTGTCCTGTTTTTACGATATAAACATCTATGTTGAATGACCCCGGATAGTTTTCCTCAAGCTGTGCCCACATAACCAAATTGCCGTCTTGTTCGGATATTGACAAAATCGTAGGCATAGCCCCGCCTATGTCAATGTTTTGCTTTGCCTCGCCAATAGCAAGCAGGTATTTCTCGATTTTCATTTTGATTTCCATGACTTACAACCTCCAATTTTAATTTATTATACTGCAGGAGCCTCGGTTTTTCAATGCTTTTCCGAATCTTGACCATGATTCTGAAATGAAAACAAATTCCATCCGTCTTTAAAAAGCATTCTATATTAAGTATGACATTTGAGGGGAGACAACAGAAAGCGGAGGCTTGTGCCCCCGCTTTCTAAAATTCTGGTTATTTGATTTGCCTTGGCTTTCTACTTTTTCTCCCGCATGATTTGGATCTGCCACATGCTTTCCAATGCGGTTCTCAGACCGCGGGCATAGCTGTTCCAGTCATCTTTCATCTGCTGGATTTCGTCCGCTGACAATAAAATGACCGCATCCAAATTGAATATCTCGTATTCTTCCGGCGACATTTCGTTGTACCCGATGCTGAGGAAGCCCTCTCGCACCGGAATCAAAACCGCCCCCAGGTCGTCACCGACCATGAGCGGGTAACGCCATATCAGCTCGTTTCCGAACCTCTTGTCGTATTCTTGCCGGATTAAAGCGAGGTCGCGGTCACTGCCGTTGCCTTGCTTCAAAATGCTGAGAACCTCCTGCTGCGTGTAGAGTTGCATTCGGTCAATCGTTATTCCGTCAAAACACATTTGCCGGACCTGATAGTGCTTGCACTTGGCCGCCGGCTTTTCCGGTTCAATGCCTTTTTCATAGACACATTCGCCCGGATCGTCAGGATCGTTGTTACAAGTGCATGCGTCAAGCCCCTCGAAATAGATACAAGGGAATCCTTTGCGCTTTGAACCCGTGGTGTTGTTTTCTTTTCTATCGTTAGCCATAAGTAGCCTCCTTATAAATGACTGCAACCGCCGCAAATACGGCATTGCATATAACGTTTTCCGCCTTCCACGACCGCCGAGTCGTCTGCCGGCAGCAACTCAAAGTCGCCGCCGTCTTCACAATCACAGTGCCCCCGCCCGGAAACACGCTCCGGAAAGTCAGACTCAAAGAGCCTGGGACCTGCTTCTTTCGCAAGCTGTGCAGGTGTCAGGGGGATGTTGTCTCCCTTATAGAACACTCTGCCAATGACCACTGTGCAAAGATAGCCGAGCACGATGGCATTGTAGCCTTTGTGATCCTTCTCGTTAAGGTCTCCCAATTTTTTATCGGGGCGTATCTGCATCTTCGAAAAGTATTCGACCGTTTTATGACCCAGGCAGGCATATTTGAGCATTGTCTCCAGCTTCGTGAATCGCCGCCCTTTTCGTTCCAGAACGATTCGCGGCCAAAACTCATATCCGTCGGTTTCCGCTTCGATCAGCTCCAGACGGATAAATTTTATAGGCTCCAGACCGAGCGCAACCGCTTGGCGGTTATCCCGCTCGACGATCAACCGGACCTGTTCCTCAAGCCAGACGTACTTTTCACGGAAGTAGGTGTATTGAGCGACAAGGTCGCGCAAGTCAGCTTCATACCGTTTTCTGCCGCAGCTGATAAACATCTTCGTGCCGTCCTGAAATTTCAGGCCATAATCATAAAATCCCCGATATTTGCCTGTACATGCCTTTTTTATTGGCACATATGATTTTTTGTTCAAGAGCAGCGTCAATTGCTGCTCCAACTGTTCGAGCTCCTGCTTTTTTGTCATGCTGCGAGTTCCTCCTTGTTTTCTATGCGTAATACCCAACGCTTCTTGATTCCCATCGGGTACCGTTCCGGCATTTCACGCGGGCGGGACGGTTGATCCCATCCCTTGGAGTCTGCCGTATATCCGGCGAATTCAAAGCCCGCTGCCCTAAGACTGGCACCGTCCTCATCCATCAACGTGTAGCTGATGAAAGTGCGATATCCCATCGTCTTGCCGATGTTCAGTATCATTCCGATCAGTTTGCTGCAGGCGTTGTGATACTGTGGTTTGGCGCAGACCCGGTTCAGTTCCAGCGTTTGTTTGTCATATGCCGGTGCTTTCGGGGTGCTGGCGATAGCCACGCCTGCGATTTCGCCGCCGGTCTCCAGCGCCACGGAAAACTTGTGCCACTTTGTACCGACGCAATGCCGGTGATAACGGTCAACAAATTCTCTCGCGTCGTTCAGACTGATCGGCACAGCTTTGTACTGCGCCACTTGGCGGTATCGCGGATCATCCAGGTCGATCAGATGCAGAAGGTCGGTTGACGGGCAATAAGCGATTGCCAAAGTCCCGAACAACCGGCGAACCTTCATGATCCTGTTGCGAGAAGCATCCAAATATGTGGTGTGCTTGGTGACCTCCGCCTTGAATAAGGCTTCTATGTCAATGTCACTTCTCGGGCGTTCCCGCATAACGGGATTGCGCTCGTTCTCTGTGCCGTGGAAATGAAAGACCGTTACATTCATGGGAACTTCCCAGCCGATGAGATCCATCAGTGCGTCAAATTCCTTTTCCGAATAGATACCCGGCAGCTGATGCCAGACGCCGCCTATCCGGATACTGATTATGTGCTTTGAGTCCATGTGTTCCTCCTATTCTTCAAGGTGTAACTGTTCTTCGCAATAATCCTGTATCAGCTGTGCTATCGTGTCATAAGTCGAGATGTCCAGATTATCCATTCCCAACGCCCAGTCATGAATGGTCTTCAAAAACACGCTGCGTTTTGCCAAATCGTATATGATTTGCAATTCCGCCGCGTCGAGCTCAGGGTCAAAATGATTCTCAAGGTCATCTTCTACCATCGAGGCAACTTCTTTGAAAATGTTTGCACAATAAAGGTTGCGCCAAAGTTCTTTGACACCTTTTCGGTACATTTCATCTTCATAACCCTTTTTCTCGTGTTCGACGCTTTCGCCTATCAACTTGAACAGGGTTTCTTTTTCGGCGGGCATTCCCAACTGTGGAGTAAAACGGTGTTATGCCGTCTTCCACTTCACAACTAAACTTGCAACATTCCGATTCCTCTTCGTGCCTGTAATAGGCTCTCGCTCTTTTGCAGCCTGCTTCTTTCAGCATACTGTTCAATCTGTGTATCGGGAATTCAACGTACTTATGGATTTTCGCTCCATAAAAAGTCTTTTTATTTGTCATAACGATTCCTCTTTGTTTTCAAACAAACAAGAAGTAATCATCTTTTCCGGATCATACAGTGAATCAATAATGATAAAGTCCTTGCTGTCCGGCATGGAAACCCGCATCATTAATTCGTATTGACCCATGATATAATCATGCAATCCTTCCACTGATTTGGTTGAAACTTGAGCCAGCGGTACGATAATGTACTGAATTTTGCTGTCCCTAGCCTCTTCTGTATATCTCAGTGAGCCATCTCCGTTTTCCCACGCCGAGAAAAACAAGACCCTTGTGTCGTCCATGAAAAACAGCCTGTAATCACAATAGCCTTCGCTGTCAGTATAGGAATATATCGTTTTTTTGTTTTTGTTGCCATGAAGCTCAGATAAAATCTGTTTAGCCTCCACTTTTTTTATCTTCATATTGTTTTCTCCTCTCTACCATCCGAATTGATTGAGCAGCACCTTTCCCGCATTTGCGTGAACGGCTGCCTGCCGGTCCCGAACATCGGGTGTCCCGGATTTCCGCTTGTGCGCCTTGACCAACGTCAATAATTCCTTGCCGATCTCAATGCAGTCGGTTTTCCATCCGGGCTGATGAGAAACAATATCCCGGCCGAACTCATTGCTCAAAAAGAAATCGCACAGCCAATCCACATCGTTGTTGTATGTGGCGATCCAGCCCTTCTTGTCAAAGTGGGCAATGGAGCCGGCATCCAATGTCAGGAAGTTATAGAAATGGTCTGTCATCCGGCTCAACGTTCCTTGCTTCAGCAGGCACTTGAACTCATTGACGATTTTATCCTTTCGAACCACCGTATTGCCGTCATACATGACGGACGGTCGGAAATTGTTCGCGCCGATCCATTCCTGAATCATGAGGCGGTCCTTGCCTTCGTCTCCGGTAAGCCGGGGAGCGACCTCGGCGTCCCATAATTTTTGTTCATCGGGTTTTGCTTTTCCTAAGCGTATCTTCATCTCAATCTTCTCCTTTTCTGAATTTGTCAAATGCGGCGGCCATTTCAAGACCGTCGTTTTCTTTTTTGCATTGCTCGTTCATCAGGCGGATGATAAGCTCACGCTCACTGTCCGCCAGATCCTTAACCTCAAAGTCTTCATCGCCTTCGCCATCGTTGTGTATGATGATGTAAGTGACCACCAATCGGTCATCATCAGGGTAGTAATCAGCGTAAACGTTCACATAGTCCGGCGTGTCTGCTGTGCTCAAGTTAAAGCGAAGATCAACGTCAAACCATGTTTCAATGTAGCCGTTCAGATGGTCCTCCTCAAAAAAGATTTCCGGGCCGACGATGATGTTGTCAGCGTTCATGAGGTAACGCTCTGTCTGTGTATCTGTGTTTGCCATATCTGCATATTCTCCTTTCGTCTAAATAGGGTTCTGATGATAGTTTGACAGAAAGGGGTGGACAGCAAAAAGGACCCGGCGTATCGCCAAGTCCTTCTGCACAGTTAAGCCATATTTACGATCTTGCCATGAAAGCTTTCGGTCACTCGCCAATTTCGCAGTCACAACCTATCAGCTGCAAACCGCAAACCGGGCACCGTTCCATGTCGCAGCCGGGATGGTGATAATGCCCGTAGAGGACATTGCAATCACCGCATCTCGACCCTTCTTCGACTAAACCGAAAAGATCCTCCTCATCGCCGAACTTTATGCGCTCGTGCTCAACACCGTCGATTACGACGGGAGCCGCCACACAGCCATCGGCTTTTTGCATGTCTTGGTTGCAAAACTCACACATATGATTTTTCCTTTCTTATTGGGCGCCTTCGAACAGAAGGTTGTATGCTGCAATGTTTTCGCAGCCATACACGCCGCAGGGGCTTCTGCCTGAGTTGCATGACCCCGCAAGAACCGGCTGTAACACCGCTTTATGCGCGTTGTAGTGGTCTTCGCAAACCTGTGACCATAGCGGCTTTTCATCTTCTTCCGGATTCACGTCATCAAACGGAACACCGTGGAAGACAAAAGGTGCCTGCTCGACAGGGTGCTTTTCCAAATCCACATAACTCATTGTTTTTCTCCTTGACTTTTTAATAATTGGTCCAGGAGCTCCGATGCCGACTGCAAGCCGTCTTTTTCTTCTTGCGTGATTTGCCTCTGTTGAAATTGTTTCTTTCGCTCGTCAACATGACTCTTTACGATAAGGTGTTGCACGAACGTGCTTGCCATGATACCGACCAAAACCAGTATCAAAACGGCGACCGCCCATTTGGGCATCTTCTTCAGGATTTTCATACTGCGTCCTCCTCGTTTTTCTTCTGACAGTCTGTCAAGCATTCGGTCATGATGTCCATGACCAAGACGCTTGCCTCGAAAGGCGTTTTGCTGTATTCAGCAACGCTGCAATACATAGCGTCCGCCAGATCCTTCGGTACGTCAGGTCTGCGCTCATAATTCTCGATCTCGTCGATTGCACCTTTGATTTGGTCTTCCGTGCTGCAGTCGCCGCCACCGCTGCCCCAAGCATTGATCCAGCGGTAACACGCTTCGCCAAGTCCGGGGACAGGCTCTTCAGAAAGAGTTTCCATCCATTCGAAGAAATCAGGGCAGGTTTGAACCAGAAGCTTTTCCAGATTCGCACCCTCAAGCATGGCTTGGAGTTTTTCTTCGGTGATGGGGTCTTTTGAATAGCCGGTGATCATGAATGTTCTGCCGCGAATGTTATCCGCAATTCTTTTTAATTTCTCAGCATCCATAAACATTAACTCCTTGTATGTAGTCAGATTCTTGTGTTATGGCTTTCATATCCTCCTTTCGTCATCACACAAGTCTATTACTAATATGACTTTTCAGGGTTGAGGATAGAAAGCATAAAATTCGTTTGCTTTTTTAGCTTTTGAAAGCGAATTGATCTCCCCGCAGCAGTTGGATCACCACAAAGGTAAACAAGCTGGCTTCGAACAAGCACACTTTGGATTTTGCGTATTCAAAGATACCGTCAGCCAACACGACGGGGTTGTCCGTTCCAAGGCTGTTGATCGCCACGGCTATGCCGGGAAGCAAGGAAGGGAAAGCCTTATCAGCAAGGGTCTTCGCAAGCTTTATACAATCATCGCCAAGCCATGTGATCTGCTCATCCGGCAAATGGTCTTTCCAGCTTGTGAAGTCGGGTATGAGGCAGTCCGAAGCCCAGGGATATACGGTTTCGCCGACCCGGTCAGCTACATCAAGTGCGGTCGACGGATCCTGATACTGAATCAACGGCGCAATGATAATGCGGAGGATCTCATCACGGGTGCAATAGTGGCTTTCAACGATCCGTGCGCATGAGCTTATGTCCGATGCGGCGGGGGTGGCTTTCATAAGCTCAGAAAGGTACGCCTCTGTTTCATCGCCTTGGAAGCCTTCGCTTTTAAGCCTGTCCAAAACGGTGGCGATATCAATGCTTCCCTCTGAATAAGTCATTGAGAGGATGGTTTCATAAATCGCTGAATGCTTTGGAAGGAAAAAGCTGTGGGAGCTCAATATATCATTGACCTCCGGGATGCAGCTCGGATCCGAGAGAATCGCGCCGAGAACCGCCTGTTCAGCTTCGATTGAATACGGCAGAGTCTGCTCATTGACTGAATTGACATTTTCGTTTTTCATATTGATTTCTCCAATCATATTTTTTGAACCCGCAGCTAAACCGCTGCCCTGGCCGGCTCTTTTGCCGGTTCTGAAGATAGTATGACTTTTTTTGAAAAAACTGCTGTGGATTAAAAAAAGTTTTCAACAACCGCGCCGGCCTGCTGCGCAGAGAAGATTTTAATATAGGAGCAAAACCGAACTTTTTTGAAATCGCTCCTTTTTGAACTTTCCCGAACACAAAAAACGACCCCCGAGAAGGGAGCCGTTCATGGATAAGCCCGTTAAAAATGAGCGTTTTACATTTGTTTTTGGGCAGCACAAGTGGCCGCTCGTTTCCGGGCGGCTTTTACAGAATTTTATCGTCTGTTTTTCAAATTTGGGCTGCTGCCCAGAACTTAAATCCTTCCGCTTTTTTTATCTCAGTGCGGCGGCGCTTTACAATCGAAAGACTCAGTCGCAATTCACTGGCTATCTCAGAAATCTTTTTGCCAATCAGCACCAAGGCGGCAATCAATTTCTTGTGCCGCTTAGATTTTCCCGCACGATTCTTAAATTCACGGGCACGGTGTCCGACGAAGAATCCGTCGGATCTATCCAACCCAAGTACATTGCGGATGCTTTCATTGGTATACGAATAGCTCTTATCGTTGCCTCTGGCGGTTCGTAATAGTTCTCGCTCCGACAGAGGGGCATGATACATGGCGTTAAGCTGACACAATCTCTCTTCGCATTCAGATATGGATAGACCGGCATCACGGCCCCAAATCCACATCAGATGCGCCGCCTTTTCACGGCAATGCCAAAAGCCCCAACCACTCCGGGCGAGGGCGAGCATTTCATACATTCTTTTTGTGCCGAGCAGTTGCGAAGTCATTTTGGGGGCAAAAGAGGTCTCGTGCAGTTTTCGCCTGAAGCCGTTCCGGCTTTGCTCAATATCCCGGCTGGCGTTCATAACGGCATAGGTCCCGTTCCACGGTTGTTCTTCAAGCGCAGCGCAAAGAGCCTTGTACGAATATGTGAGCGTCCCGGTCTTTACCATGTGGCAAAGCCGCCCGGTGTCCTCGTGGACGCTGCCGGGCACGCGAAAAACACGGCTGGCGTCAGCCGCTTTATCATCCACTATAAATCCGGGACCGCCATATGTATCAAGATTCTTTTCCGTCTCCACCCAGCGTGCGATCAGCTTCATCTTGGTCGCCTGGATGCCTTTTGCCATCTTCCTGCCGGCGCCGTTTGGGAGGCTTTCAAAAACATAATAGAGATGGCAGCCCCCAGAGCCGGAATACACGATAAAGTTTGGCATCGGGATACCGTAGCTTTCTGCGTGCCACCGGATGGTTTGTTCGAGTTGAGCTTCCAGCGTATTATAATCATGGAAAAACTCGCCCATGAAGTCGATATCTATGGTAATGTGGTTGAACCGCCAGAGAAAATCATCTGTCCGACGGAAATACCCGGCTCTGTTCTGCTTGAAGATGTTGGCGGAAGCAAAGGACACACCGGTATCCTGTATGTTCCTGCGAGCCTGTGCAATCATGCCGCTGACTGAACGGCGGATGGTTTGGCATTTGAAGTTCGCATCATCTAAAATAGCGCCGCCCCCTTTGAGGTCAGTGCCGAATATCTCTCTGAAAAAGAAAGCTGTTTGCGCTTTCTGTTCTTGTGTCAAAGGTTTTGTTCGTTGCGTCATATCCAAAAACTCCAATCTTCGTTTTCAGAGATAGTATGACTGTTTTTTGAAAAACTGCTGTAAGCAAAAAAATAAGCGGCAGCCTCACACTGAATTGCGAGACTGCCGCTGCGGGAATAACACGGCACGTATTCCCAAGGGTAAGTGACGATAGGTAAACGGAGTGCGGTCCGGGCTCCTGCGGAAAGGATTACAGGAGCCTCGCCTGAACAGAAAGAATTTGGTAGTGCATTCGTCGTGCCGTTGACGATTCAAACTCCTTCTATTCTTAATCATACACGCAGATTTTCAAATTACCCACGCCTCAAAAAAATAATTTAAGACAAGCAAATAAAATGGTCGCGGCGGCCTCACACTGAATTGTGAGACCGCCGCGTTTGCAGGAAAAACCTCATATGGCAAGTTATTAGGCAACAGGATGCCTGTATTGTGGCGTCGCTTGCAGCACCACTCGGACTCTGAGCAGGCAGAGCCCCAGATTTCTCCTTTTCTTAGAAAGCGGTTTGAGCTCCTGTTTTATTGTGCCGTCAATGCTTCAAAAGCCTTCTATTCTAATCATACACGCAAATTTCCCGTTTACCCACTCAATCCAAAAAAATTATTTTTTCATAAAGAATCTGGTTGACTGCCTTCAGGCGTGCTTTGCCTTCATCGGTTGTCGGCGACACTGTGACCGTTAGCCAGATTAAAAACTCCAGATATTTTTCCGGCTTTTTGAAAACATAGGTCTTCAGATCATCCTCCGAAGGCAGCCAGGTCAGTGACTGATTCGGGAGAACCTCAAGCTGTTCCTGCATAAGGTCATATGCTTCAAAAGTGATTTCCATAGTGCATTCCTCCTGTCCTGAAGATAGTATGACTGTTTTTTGAAAAACTGCTGTACTTGGGTCGGAGGTTTTTCTGTCATACTATTTTTAGCACTACCCAAAGACGATAGGAGAAAGGATGATGCAGTTATGAATTTTGAATTCACTGACCAAAACGGAAACAAAGGGCTGTGTGATGTCGAAAGACATTCCACGCTCATCGTCGTTACCGAACTTTCCGAAAATACAGCCATGAGCGTAACCAATGCCTGCACCTCTATTGCCACGCAATATTGCAATCAACACGGTATCCGCCCATGGGATTTGTTTTTCTTTGAGCGGTACGATGAACGCAGCGGCGAAGCTCACGCCGGCGACAAAACGACATATGCCTCTGTCAACATGGGCATTACCAAAGACGGGGTGTTCCATTCGCCCGTATGGGTGCATTACGAGAAAGCGCCCTTTGACGCGGTGGTGGACAACTACAAGAGCAGAGACATGCTGGAAGGGATGTATGAGGATCAAATGATCACATCCAGCCCGTGCCCCCGATGCAATAAGGGCAGAGCCGGAAGAGGAACCGCTCTCAGCCGTCGGGCGAAGGTTATGATCTGTAACCAATGCGGTACGGAAGAGGCAATGATGGACGCCACCGGCGAGAACCCCATGTTGTTTTCCAACTGGGCTTACATCAGGATCTTACATGGAAAGCCGCCATTCGTGGCAGGCTCAACGAAAGGAGAAAACGAATAATGTCAATGGCACACTGGGTTTGCGCGGGCATCGGATTTGAACAATCCGTTTTAGAGCCCCTGCTCGACGGCGATAAGCTGTTGAAACTGCTGCGGGAAGAGTATTCTTGTGAAGAGATTACCGACGAGGATCTCGGCGAGGACTATACCTGCAGCAACAATGAAGATAGGGTTGGTATCTTGATGGACTGCTTTGTGGTCAATGAGGATTATCAGCTGCCGGAGCTTCTGACGAAAAAGGATGGCAAGAATGTTCTAAGCTATGGAAGCAACAACGAGGGACGATATTTCCTGCTTTATTCGCCCAGGTATCCCTGGGATGAGAGCGGAGGGTTCCAGTCCTTGAAAGAGGTCACCCAGTACATTTGTGATTTGGTCCGGCCTTATTGCCGGGACGATGTGAGCGAAGAAACCATTCTCGCAATCATTGACCCGGAAATCTATGAATATGGCTGCGGTTAAGGAGGATTCGACATGTCAGTAAACGGAACAGAAATGGTGTTTTCAAAAGCAAAGATGATTGAACGCCTTACAAACGAAGGGAATGCGGGAGCCATCACCGAGGAAATCATTTTGATTATGGATAACCTCGACGGCCAGCCTGTGTCAACAAATTCGTGGAACAGGCAGGTAAACGATGTGCCTGTTTATACATGCACGGGGAAAGACGGAAAAAGCTATGATGTTAATGAAAATGATTGCGTATAGCAGAGGAGGGTAAAAAATGTGGACTGTTGTCTGGATAGACGAAAATGACGTGGATCATTACGAACGATGCGAGTTCTCAGAGGATGTCAAGCGAGTGCTTGAGGAAAACAATCTTGGGGATGACATCAACGTTTTAATTTTCCCGCCAAACACCGAGATGGAAACGAGCGAATTCCTGACCCACTACGCCAACGAATAACTGCAAACACGAAAAAGGCTGCGACGAGCAGCCTTTTTTGCTTGAGATTGGAATGAAAATACAGTATAATATCTATAACACACTTTCGGAAGGCGGCGGTTGAGTATATGAGTTCTGTTCATAGCAGAAAAGACCTGGTCCAATACTCGGACAAGGTATGGATGACAAAGCCCACGCTGACCGCCTCTGATAGCAGAACACAGGCAATCACCCTATATGTGCTTATCAGCGAAGAAACACTTGCCGCGGTGTCCTATCTTACACTTGAACCTAACGGCACCTATTATGTAAAAAATGATTCTATCGGAAAGATGGACGATCCGTCTTTCCGTGATTACATCAATAAATTAACGGGAGCGGACCGGGCGTCGAAAGAGCCGAAAGAAAAGAAGCCGGTCGTTTATGAAATAGACGAGGAATTGTTTGACCGGGTCTGCACCTCATATGACAGCACTGGCAGCATCAAGAAAACGGCAAAGGATGTCGGGGTGTCCGAGCAAAAGGCAAGGAAGATCCTCATCACCAAAGGCAAATATACCTGTGAGAACCATCAGCAGATTATCAAAATGCAAGCTGACGGCAAATCTCTTGAGGAAATTGGCGAGGCATTGCACATATCCAGAGGGCAGCTGCTGTCGTACCTGCCTTATACTATATGAAAAAGCCGGGGCAAACCCGGCTTTTTCATTGGACGCTGATATGTTATTGCCCATATTGTTCAGTTAGCTTTTGCTCCGCGAAATTCTGCAATGATTTTGCCGTGTCGTCACCGACCTTTTCCGAGCCGTATGTCAAATCGAATTCTTCCGCTATTTGGATGATAAATGCTATCAGCTTCGGATGCGGAATGTTGGGGATTTTCTTTTCGCTCATCATCCGGCTTGCGACCAACATCATATATCCGATGTTTTCCATGATGCTGTATACGGCGATCTCATCACCAATCGTGTCATCAATGACAGAGTCCGCCGTTTCAGAATTTATAAGAAGCTCTGTCTTCGTGCCCTCGTGATTTGTCGCGGTAATTACATACCCTCGATCCGTCTGTTTGATGGAACTGAGTTCATCTCCACCGCGCTCTCCAATTTGTGCGTTTAGGCTGGCTGTAAAAGCGCCTACTGTAATCTCCATATTGATCCCTCCGTGATTTTTCCATGATAAATATATATGCTTGACCGCTATTCTGCATGTCGTTAAGTCAAAGGGGGCTTGTCCGCCCACAAAGATTATTATATGTTTTTCGTCGCGTAAAGACTGTCGAAATAGGAACGGAACGCAAAGAAAACAAAAAGCATCTCAGCATCCTCTCCATGCGCCATCAACAATGTCCTACCCATAGTTTGACAGAAGAGGAGCAGTCACAGGGAAGCATACCCTCACATCCTTTATTATTAACACTGTACAATTTCGCATACAACCCCCTGAATAAAAAAATGACCGGGACACATCGCTGTGTTCCGGTCGTTTTCTTAGTCTGAGCAATACGGACAGGTGGTTTCGCCGTCTTCGTTCTCGCCATCTTCCTTGATATGGTTGGGCGTATAATAAGCGCCGCAGGTATCGCAGAGAATGACGCTGCCGTCTTCCAGGCTGAACTCGTGGCAGTGGTCGCATTCATGGAACGCATCCTCATATCCGTCGTTCACCAAGGTGCCGTCATCGCCGGAAAGAACCTTGTCGCAATTTTTGCAACGCCTTGCCAGCTTATCATCGCCCTCAAAAAAGAGGTAGTGCTTAACAAAGCGCAGGATGTCTGTAATCCCGAATTTGGATAGCTCGGCAGCGCAATCAATAATGGAGTTCTGAAACGGAACAGTCATTATCGACGTTTTGCCTTCGGCTACTAATGCGGCGTCAGACTCCTCGACGGTTTTCTTTGCTTCCTCGATGAGTTCTTCCGTGAAATGCTTAAAGCCGGTGTCCAGCAGATGATAAAGCGCCATACGAAAGAACGGCTCTTGATATTGGTCGCGTATCTTTTGAATCTCGTTTAACATGTCGGCTCCTTTCTAATAAACCGGATAGTATAATCCGTTGATCTCCTCGATGCGCCGGCGCGTTTCGTCCAGCGCATTTTCATTCTCTGTGTCCTGGCTGGCGTTGTCGATATCCAGCACCTCCACAGACACATCGGGATTGTCGGAACAAACTCCTGTGACAAGACCGCCTTCCACAACGACGAAAATTTGACATCCATAGCGTCCTTCGCCTTTTTCGCAAATTTCACGCCCATTGTCGGCATCGTCGTTGATGCTACAGCCGGTGTCTTCACGCCAATATCCGCATTGCGGAGCTTGGCAATTCAACTTCTTTGTTTCGCTCATATTGTACCTCCGTCTTTACATTCAAAATATTTGCAATCCTCATGGATCGTGCATTTTTCGTAGTTGCCGACACAGCCATTATCAAGATGTTTGCAAGCCTGACAGCAACACATCTCGTCCATGAATTGCTCGGTTTCTGTGTCGAACATGACATAGCACATTGCCTGCATGACAATTTGGGCTTCATCATGCTCAATGCCGTTGTCAATCAAGACACGGCATCCAGCCATAAAATTCTCTTTTGTAATCTGCATGAGTCACCTCAGTCCTTGTAATATGGTTCGGTCAGCATGTGTACGCTTGAATTGCAGGTTTTTGTATTTGGGCAGTTGGGTTGGTCGCATAGTGGATATTGATTGTTTTTTTGCGGCTTAAAACCTATGCAGCTTTCTGTTTTTCCATCGGTTCCAAATTTACGAGCCAGCGAAATCAGACCCATCATTGTATCTGCGGTGCAATTCGTAAAATCGGCCTTGCTTCGTTTGTGTGCCCGATTTGCCAGCCTGAAATCCACGGTTCCTTTATCTGCAAGGAACTGCTTGCAATACAGCCCTATGTATTCAAAGAACTCTTCCTGGTTATAAGCGTTGCTTTCAGCCGCCCAAACCAGCGTGAGAGAAAACTCGTTAAAAACATATTGGCCGCCGGCGGCAGCATCAGGATTGTAATAGACCCATGTAACCAGTCCTTCGTCTTTCCGCACATAGAACTTGTCTAAGCTGCGATAGGGCGTCGCCCATTTGATAAACCCATAAATCGAAATGCACAGGTTCACCACATACACCACTGACTGGGCGTATTCGCCAATCACAATGTTGCGGGCGATCCAAAAAAAGTTTGTGATGCTCCAAAGCAAAAAGCCGATCCTCAGCTTCTTGGCATTGAACACGGATCCTGCGAGAGTTATCCCCGCCATAATGTAGGTTAGAATAAGTACCATAGCTTGATCTCCTCATTTAGAATAAAGTCACTGCAGAGAGCGATTGCTCAGATCTCTCCAAGTCGTCTCTGAAATGTGCTTATATATAGTTTGACAGAAAAGCCCTGCAGACAAAAAAGAGCCGGACACTGTGGTCCGACCCTTTTGACTTTAGCCGTCGATTCCTTAATATTCACAATCATAGAATTCAGCCAAGCAAACCGGTGCCCGGTCCATGCGGTTGAATTCGTCCTCGTGATCAATGAATAAATAATCATGATAGGCCAAGATTAAGTCGATGATCTCTTCTTTGGTCTTTCTTTCGAGTAATTCCTTTAACATGCGCCCTCCTTATGGGTGACCTGTTTTTCCCGATTGCGGTTGTATGCTCTCGGATTGGTCGGACGCCGTGTAATTGGGCTTAATGCTCCCCAGCCATGGCGACGACGGGCATTATAAGCCTGCTTCTCGCGCTTTGAAAGTTTTTCATACGGTATGTACTTTTTCATTGGTTTTTCTCCTGTTCTTTCTTCGGCACACGCTGTTTACAATGACCCTCCGGCAGATAAACCTTATATCCATCACGACCCTGCGATAAATGCTTAAAGCAGTATCCGTAAATGGTTTCGGAGTACCCAAAAATGATGAGGTATTCATCGCACTTCCTTGGCTCAATGAACTCAGAAAAGTAAGCGCAGCTGTAGCAGCCGATTTTTTCTTTATTGGCCATGCTTCTCAGCCTGCCTCTTTTCCCATGTCTCAAGCTCTTTCGGCGTGTAATATCGAACGAGGTTGCTGTTGATATACTGGCCGGCATAGTAGGTCAGCACGCCGCAGAGCGCTCCCATGACTTTGAAAGCGCCGGCATCTTCGTTGAGAGATTTGAACGTTGCTATTTTGCAATGTTTCTTTTCACTCTGATCGAAATCGCCTCTTAAAAAGACGTCGACATAGATGCCCTCACTTCCGCCTGGATTGACCAGGGCGCAGAAGTCAAACTCATAATTGCTGAATTCAATCGCTGCGTCTGAAGGCAGGTAATAATCCAGAATGGGTTCGACCTCTTGATAATGTCCGTTTTCCTTAACCAGTTCAAGCACCCGCTCAATAAGAATTTTGGGCGTGTCACGTTTTGTTCCCGCACCGGCGGGTATTTTTTCGCATCTTGACGGCATAAGTGATTCTCCTTTCATCTCTGTAATAATGGGTACATCATTATTATGACAGAAGGAGTATCCGCCCAAAAAACGCAAAATGACAGGACTTGTCCGGCACGATGACAGGACTAATGCGACATCGGTGACGGGACTAATCTGTCATTTTTCATTTCTCTGAGAATCCGCCGCCAAAAGCCACAGCAGTTTTTTCAAAAAAAGTCATACTATCTTCGAAATCACTTATTTGCAGGAGGTAGTTTGTATGACTGGAGCTGTGTTTGTCAATAAAAAAGTGCAGCGTTTGGCGTTGAAAAAGTGCAGCACCGGCACCAACACCAAGATTGCTTAAAATATTTTGTTTTCAATAGAGCGCCAAGTGCTGCATTTTGCGCTG
>Ga0123353_10003659_pt1 | contig 19498 bp, 22 predicted proteins | sample TergutLab28metaG_3_FD_92763 | JGI IMG/M metagenome (GOLD analysis project Ga0123353, IMG submission 92763) | Labiotermes labralis P3 segment gut microbial communities from Petit-Saut dam, French Guiana - Lab288 P3 | ecosystem: Host-associated > Arthropoda: Insects > Digestive system > Gut ... | reverse complement strand
GGAGGCAATCAAAGTGCTTCAAAACAAGGCGTGATTGGAGGACGGTGCGGATGAAGCTTGAGACAAGGCTTTTATCGAAAGTCAAGGCGAACCTCATATTGGAACACGACGCGGATGATGCTTTGTTAAAAGGCTTCATTCGCGCCGCTGTTTCCTATGCGGAGAGCTATCAACACCTCGGCAACGATTTCTATTCCGAAAACCCCATGCCGCCCACCAGTGAACAAGCCGTGATAATGCTGTCGTCCCACCTGTACGAAAGCAGGGACGGCAGCACCGGCGGCTTTTTCGGCGACAATGTGAACGCGGCAAGGCAGGTGTGGGATACGGTCAATATGCTTCTGCGGCTTGACCGAAAGCATCAGTTTTAACGGGAGGTGTAAGCGTTGTCATACGGTAAAATGACGGAAATCTATACCCTCATATCAACGACACCTGTAAAGGATGCGGAGGGCTTCGCAACACAGGAAGAAACCATCCTCGCTACGGGCAGGGCATATTTCGAGCCGAAAAACAGCACGGAGAAATGGCGCAACAACGCTGTGTTCGCCGAGGCTTCGGCGCTGTTTCGCTTCCGTGCGATTCCAAATTTAAAGGTCGACGCTTCAATGCTCATCCTTTGCAACGGAGAACGCTACAACATTATCTCCGTTGAGGATGTGCGCGGCAAAGGTATGTATCTTGAAATTTTAGCAAGGGCGGTGAGCGGTAGTGGCTAAAGCAATCATGCAAATGCCCGACGATTTCCTCATGAAGCTCTCTGCCCTGGGCGACAGGACGGACGACATTATGTCCCGCGTCCTTGAGGCGGGCGGAAAAGTCATGCTGGCGAAGGTCAAAGGCAATCTGCAGTCCGTCATCGGTTCCGGGAAATATCCATCCCGCGCCACGGGCGAGCTTGTGCGGTCGCTGGGCCTTTCCCCGGCAAAAATAGACCGCAACGGCAATACCAACGTTAAAGTAGGTTTCGCCGAGCCCCGGCGTGACGGCAAGAGCAACGCCAAGCTGGGCAATATCATCGAATACGGCAAGCACGGCCAACCGGCGCGGCCTTTCCTAAAGCCCGCCAAGTCAGCGGCGAAAGCAGAGTGCATACAGACCATGGTTGACGCGCTGGAACGGGAGGTGGAGGGCATATGAGCATACTGGCTGAACTGAACGCCCTGCTTGAACCCATCCTACCCGTGGAGACGGGCGTATTCAGCGGAAAAGCTCCCGATGAATATGTCGTGATTACGCCGCTGGCGGACGTATACGAGCTTCACGCTGACAACCGGCCGCAGCTTGAAACACAGGAGGCCCGGCTGTCGCTGTATTCAAAGGGCAACTATATCAAACGCAAAAATCAGATTTTAAAAATGCTTATCAAAGCTGATTTTACAATAACCGCCCGGCTTTATGTCGGGCATGAGGACGATACAGGATACCATCACGCGGCAATTGACACCGCGAAAATATATGGAACGGAGGAATAAATCATATGGCGACAATTGGATTTGACTGCCTTTATTACGCCAAAATCACGGAAAGCGACGAGGGCTTCGAGACCTACGCCGTGCCTCAGATTTTAGCGAAGGCAATCAAGGCGGATCTGCCCGTGGAGCTTGCGGAGGCAGTGCTTTACGCGGATGATGGGGCCGCCTATATTATCAAGGATTTCAAGAGCGGCAAGCTCTCGCTTGGCGTGGACGACATCGGCGTTGCGGCCGCGGCCGACCTCACAGGGGCGGTCACCGACGACAACGGAGTGCTGGTCTCCGCCAGCGAAAACATCGGCCAGGCCGTGGCTATCGGTTTCAGGGCGCAAAAGCCCGACGGCCGTTACCGCTATTTTTGGCTGTATAAAGTGAAATTCGGCATCCCCGCGACGAACCTGCAGACCAAGGGCGACAGCATCACCTTCCAGACCCCGACCATTGAGGGCACCGTGACCCGGCGCAACCGTCTGGACGGCCTCGACAAGCACCCTTGGAAAGCCGAGGTCACCGAAGGCACGGCGGGCGTCCCTGCTTCTGTTATCACGGGCTGGTTCGGTCAGGTTTACGAGCCCGTGTATGAAAACAATACCGATCCGGGCGGTGGTGACCTGTGAGTTATACTGAAATGGCCCCCGCCGCTGACAAGTGGCTCCAGCCGGACGGTTCGGTCACGACGACTGCGGGCGATGTCATCCTTTCTTCTGATCCTGAACGGGCTAAAGATTACATCGCCCGGATGCCTAACGCCGCGAAATGGCTTCTGCCCGGCGGTGAAATCGTGTCCGAGCTGCCCGGTTCCGGCGGCGGCATCATCGTCGGCGACGAGGAAATTGGCGTGATATCCAATCTAAAAATATCACAAATCATCCATCAAGTGTTTGGAGGGAATTGAAAAATGTCATCTATCAATCTTTTAAACGACGACGCCTTGCTCTATTACACCACGCTCTTGGCGGGGCTGTTTCAACGGACAGAAGCCGGGAAAGGTTTGTCTGAAGAAAACTTCACATCCGCAGAGAAAACAAAGCTGGCGAGCGCGGCGCTGGTTTCGCAGTTGTTTTCCGGGAATTATGCCGACCTGAACGGGAAGCCGACTAACCTCTCACAGTTCACAAACGATCCCGGCTATCAGACTTCTTCGCAGGTGCTGGCGGCTATTTCTACCGCAATTGGCAATCTTGGCGGCGGGATTACGCTCACGCCCGTGGATGAACTGCCGCCTGTAAACGAGGCCTCCGCCAACACAATTTATCTCCTTGCCCGCCCGTCCTCGGAGCAGGAGGAAAACAACCTGCGGGATGAGTACATCCTATTTGACGGCGCTTGGGAAAAAATCGGCAGCACGGCGGTCGATTTGAGCGGCTATGTGAAATCCGAGGACATCATGCCGCTGACCAACAGCCGCATTTCCGAACTGGTCGACTTGGCTTTGGAGGAATTGTGATGACAGCGGATGAATATTTAAACGCGGAAGGGGTAATGAAATTGTCACAAAATATACTGGAGGCGCTGGCAGGGCTTGCCAACACGCCGCACTCAAAGCAATATTATTTTAACTGGTTCCCCGTGGCGGAGGAGGACGAATATAACCCGGACTATACGCGGATATATTTGCGCCCCTATATGGGCACGATTGAACCGCATGAGGAATCGCCCACGGAAGGGCAGTATGAACTGGCGCGGATGGTCTGCAACGAGGCGGATATGATTCAGGGGCTGGGGCTTCTGAGCCTGCTGAACTTTGAATCGCCCTACAACTATTATGTGCGGGTGAACCTGCCTGTCATCGTCCTTGCCCTTGACGAACCGCCCTTCACCTACGACCCCATACACGGGCGGTTCTATTTATTATCGCTCTACAATGTCAGCGAAATGGATGTCTTGGAGATGGCGCTGATGATCATGTTCCTGCTGCCCAAATTTATCGTTACCATTTTCAAGAAAGAAATCTTCGGCGAAGCCATGCCGCTGTATCCGGTTGAGCTGCCCGACTGGTTGACGGGCGGAGAAGAAGAAGAAGAGGAGAGGTAGGAATAGGCTATGGAACTAAAGACGGACATTCAACTAAGCACGGACGCCCTTGCCCGCAGGGAGCAGTTGCTGTACATCGTGCAGGACGGCAAGCTGCGGGAATCCGACAAAAAGGTCATCGGCGAGCTTCTGCGGGAGCCGGAGATGATGGACAAAATCCGGGCGGTCTCGGAGATGCTGTTCGGCAAGTCCCGTTTCAGCAGGCAGAGCGCCGCTATTGGTGGAAAAGAAATACAGAAACCGAAGGAGGAATCTTGATATGCTTGATAATGAAAGAAGCGCCGCTATTTCCATCGGCGGCGAGGACTATGAACTGGTACTGACTACCAGGGCTACAAAAGAGATAGCGAAACGCTACGGGGGCCTTGAGAACCTCGGCGAGAAGCTGCTCAAGGCCGAGAACTTCGAGCTTGCCCTCGACGAAATCGTGTGGCTGATTACGCTTTTGGCGAACCAGTCCATCCTCATCGGCAATCTCAAACGCCCGAACGAACGGCGGGAGCCGCTGACCGAGGACGTTGTGGAACTGCTGACTACGCCGCTGGAGCTTTCGTCCTACAAGGAGGCTATCAGCGAGGCCATGTTCAGGGGTACGGCGAGGAATATTGAGAGCGAGCTGGAGGAGAACGGCTCAAAAAACATAACCGCCGAGTAAGCGACGCTGAAACGTTTACTCGGCTCTACTATTACGGGACTGTGCAACTGGGCATGAGCGCGGATGATTTCTGGCTCATGCCCCTTGGCTTGTTTCTCGATTTGTGGGAGTGTCATAAGCAGTATCATGGGATGGCGAAGCCGCTTAAGACATGGACGATTGATGATGTGATTGCGGCTGATTGTTTGTGAAGCGTTATTTCAATGCTTTTCTCACAACAATCCGTTTATCGTTTGTCTCGGCATACGCGGTAAAGCCATTTTTTATGTACATTTCCACAGGCCCCATAAAATCATCGTTGGCACTTTTGAATTCCTTAAATGGATACGCTTCAACAAAGTCAAAGCCGTCGCTCACCGCATCCTGACAGACGCGCTCCAGCAGCAGCGTTGCAATTCCTTTCCCCCTCATGTCCGGGGCTATCGCAAAGCAGAATACGGATTTCACCCGCTTGCCGGCCGCGAGCTCGTCTGTGGGGACGGAACCTTTGTTCATCCGCCAGCTGAAGCATTTCAGGCAATCCGCCTTTGTGTTGGCATTGCACCAACCCACGACCTTACCATCATAATAAGCGAGATAGCCTTGCAGGATGCTTTGTTCAACATACCTGACGGCGGTCTTTCGCCTGATTGCTTCTGACGGCAAAAATCTTCTGTTCAAAATGTGGTGGTTGTCGCTTGACCACATCACGCAATAGCATTTAAAATTGTCCGGCCTTTCGGAATGCGGCGTTTTGTCAAAAAAGCGCACATAATCTTCCGCAAGGTCGGGGGTTAATCTGCGAATTTCAATATCCATTTATTGCCTCCGCGGTTATAAATTTGTACCGCTTCATTATACTTTAAATCCCCTTGATTTTCAACTAATATTTTCAAAAATAGGAGGTGGCCGCCGTGTCCGACCTGGGAATCAGGCTGGGAATAGAAGGCGAGCGTGACTTCAAAAAAGCCCTCGCCGATATAAATCAATCGTTCAAAGTCCTCGGCTCGGAGATGCAACTGGTCACCTCGCAGTTCGACAAGAACGACAAATCCGCGCAGGCTCTGACCTCCCGGAACACTGTCCTCAACAAGGAAATTGACGCACAAAAAGAGAAAATAACCACCCTGAAAGCCGCGCTGGACAACGCGGCTTCTTCTTTTGGCGAAAATGACAGGCGGACGCAGGAATGGCAAATCAAGCTGAACAAGGCCGAGGCAGAACTCATCGGCATGGAAAAGGAACTGAAAAACAACAATTCCGCTCTGATGACCAACAAGGAAAAATATGACGCGCTGGGCAAGGAAATCGACGATACCGTCAAGGAGTATGTAAAAGTCCGCAAAGAATACGGAGAGAACAGCGCGGAAGCGAAGGCACTTGAAAAAAAGCTGAGTGACCTTACAGACGAACACAAAGAAGCGGGTAAAGCCGCCGACGCGGAAGAAAAAGAAATCGCGGATGTCACGAAATCCCTTGGCCTGTATGAAAAAGGCGCGAAAAGCGCGGCTGATGAGACCGAGAAATCAGGGATTTCCTTTTCAAAGGTCGCTGATACACTCAAAGATATCGGTAAAGTTATAGCCGGGGTCGTTACGGCGGTTGGCGGTGCTGCCGTCGCCGTGGGTACAGGGATGTTCAAGATGGCCGAAGGCGCGGCGGCCACGGGCAAGGAAATCAACAATACCTCTCAAAAGCTGGGCTTGTCCCGCGAGGGTTTTCAGGAATGGTCGTATGTCCTCAAAAAAAGCGGCACGAGCATTGACATCATGGGTGTTGGCATGAAAAAGCTCCAACAAACGATGGGCGGCCTGACCGAGGACGGCGACAGCGCGTCAAAGGCCTTCGCCGCCGTGGGGCTCAGTTTCGATGAAGTCAAAGGTAAAACGCCGGAAGAAGCCTTGAATATAACCATCCGCGCTTTACAGGATATGCCCGCGGGTGCCGACAGAACCGCCGCCGCGTTAAAGCTTTTCGGCAAGGGCGCGATGGAGCTCCAGCCTCTTTTAAACAGAACTTCCGAAGAAACGGATGCTTTGCGACAGCGGGCCCACGACTTGGGTCTGATTATGAGCAACGAGCAGGTGGACGCGGCGGGCAAATTCAACAGCGCCATGAGCCGGGCAAGGGAAACCATATCCGGCATGAAGCTGCAGATATCAAACGCCCTCTTACCGGCCTTTGCCGACGGCGTCGCGGCTTTTATGGATTTCGCACAGGGGGCCGAGGGCGGCGAGGAGAAAATGAAAGCCGCCGTGGATAACATGGTGCAGGCTATTACCGTCACCATCCCGCAGATGGTAAGCAAAGGCGCGGAGATGATTTCCGCCCTTGTTACGGGGATATCACAGGCTCTGCCCGGCATAGTCGGCGCTATATCCGATGCGCTGCCCCTGATTATCGGCGTTATCACCGAAATGCTACCCGCTTTGGTGGGTTGCATTATGGACGCTGTCCCCGTGGTAGTAACCGCGCTTTTATCCGCCTTGCCGATGGTGGCGGACGCGGCAGTGCAAATTGTCCTCGCGCTGGTGAACGGCTTGTCGGCTATGCTGCCGCAGTTGATCCCTGTGGCTATTGACGCAATCAAGTCTATCGTGACAGGACTGATTCAAAATCTAAGACCATTATTATCAGCGGCGTTGGAGCTCATTATCGCGCTGGCTGATGGCCTTCTGGCAGCCTTGCCGGAGTTGATCAAGGCGTTGCCTACCATCATAACGGCCATATTTGATTTCATAGTCGGCGCAATACCTCAGATTATCGACGCCGGGGTAAAACTGCTTATTTCACTGGTGACAGCCCTACCGGAGATCATCGCGACCATTATTGCCGTTATACCGCAAATAATCGCGTCTATAGTGACGGCGGTCATGCAGCTGATCCCCCTGATAATTCAGGCGGGAATCGACCTGCTGGTGTCGCTGATTCAGGCTCTGCCGCAGATTATACAGGCAATCATAAAAGCGGTTCCGATTATAGTCAAAGGAATTACGGACGCCATTATCGGGAACATCGACAAGGTCATTATCGCGGGAATCGACTTATTCATCGCTCTGATAAAAGCCCTGCCGACCATTATCGTGGAAATCGTGAAGGCTGTGCCGCAGATTATTGCCGCCATTATTGAGGGCTTCCTCGGTGCAATCGGCAGCATCGCGGAGACCGGCGGCAAACTGCTGACCGGGCTTTGGGACGGTATATCCGCTTTGGCAGGCTGGCTGCGGAATCAGCTGACTGCGCTGTTCAGCAGTATCATCGACGCCCTGAAAAAGCTGATAAGCTCCGCATGGGACAGCCTTGTAAAATTCTTCAAGGAAGTTCTGCCCGCGTGGATCGCGTCTATCGGTAAATTCCTCGAAGAGCTGCCGTATAAGCTCGGCGTTATCATCGGCGAGATGATTGGTAAAATCATCAAATTCGGGGATGACGCTTGGAAGTGGGTAACGACGGAACTTCCCGAAATCATAAAAAGCATAATTGACTGGTTCGCCTCGCTCCCCGGCAAGATATGGGACTGGCTTGTAAATGTCGTAACAAAAATTGTCTCATGGGGCGCTGATATGCAGGGCAAGGCGACGGCGGGCATATCAAAAATGGTTGACGGCGTTATGAGCTTCTTTAAAAACCTGCCCGGTAATATCTGGTCGTGGCTCGTGAAAATCGTCTCGGACGTCGGCGCATGGGTTTCGGACATGAAGGAAAAGGCCGTGGACGGGATTAAAAATGTTGCCGGCAGCATTGTGGACGGTATCAAAACGCTGCCCGAAAAGATGCTGAATATCGGCAAAAACATTGTCGAGGGGCTTTGGGACGGCATCAAAAACGCCACAACGTGGATTACGAACAAGGTCAAGGAGTTTGCGAAGGGCATTCTTGACGGCATCAAAAACGCATTGGGAATTCATTCCCCGTCCACCGTGTTTGAAAAGGAGGTCGGCGCGAATATTGCGCTTGGCGTGGGCGAGGGCTTTTCCAAGGCGATGCAATCCGTTTCCCGCGATATGCAAAATGCTATGCCGACAAAATTTGATGTTGACGCAGATGTGAATGTGCGCGGCAATATGCGCGGAAAATATGGCGCGGGCGCTGACGGCAGCGGCCCCGGCACAAACATCACCCAGCATATTTCTATCACTTCGCCAAAAGCCCTGTCGGAAAAGGAAGCCGCCCGCGAGTTTCGGAATTTGAGCAGAAAATTGGCGCTGGAATACTAATTGTTTCCGGCGCCGACTTCTTCGTTATATTTTTCTATGACCGGCTTATAGTAAACGTTTTCCGCTTCACGCCGGGCTTCTGCCGCTTCTTCAAATGTGTCGAATATCCCCAAATATATTCTTTCGTATTTAAAACCGATTCGCGCGATCCATCTTCCGTCAATATGCTGATGAACGCCTTTAACGCCGCTTGTATTACTTTTAAAGGGCTTTTCAATAACAATTTTTTTAATATTTGTACCCTCAAAAATTTCCGGGTGATTTTCCGCTTTCCATTTCCCTTTTGCTTTTCTGGCGCACCCGCAGCTTTTTGTATGTCCTTTGGTCAGAAAGTTTATGGGAACCTTCGTGTAATTGCCGCAGTCGCACCGGCATAACCATAGCCGATGGCTGATATTGCTTTCTTCCAGTCGTTTGATGGCTGTCAGTTTCCCGAAAACCTGACCGGTTATATCTTTAGCGCAGCTTCTGCCTGAACACTCTCTGCTGCAAAAGCGCCGGTTCGATCTTGTGTCCTTGAATTCTTTTCCGCAAAAAGCGCAAATAAAGTTTATCTCATTTTTCATTTACGCCTTCACCTCTGTTTTCATGATTTTGCTTTTTTATATCTTATCATATATATCTACAAATTTCCACCCTAAAAAAGGAGTCTTTGAAAAATGACCATCACATACACCAACACAGGCGGCGAGTCGCTGACCCTGAGGCAATCCCGCCCGTTCTTCATAACGAAAATCGACGGCACAGGCACCACCCGCCAAACCGTGAACACCTTTCAGGCGCCGGAGCAGGACGGCGCTTTTTTCATCTCGTCAACGGTGGATATGCGGAACATAACGCTGGAGGGCACGGTTATCGCCGACACGCCCGACGAAGCCTACGAGCAGCGCAGGCGGCTCCTGCGGATTTTCACGCCGAAGCAGCAGGGCTTGTTCCGTTACCGGGGGCGGCAGATTCCCTGCGTGGTGGAGGAAGCCGCGCTGACCGCCGGTAGCCGTGAACGCGCCCCGAACTTTTTTATCTCCCTGCTTTGCCCCTCGCCATTCTTTGAGTCGCTGGAGGAAATCCGGGAGGAACTGGCGGCTTGGGAGCCGAAGTTCTTTTTTGCGCTCGAAATCCCGGCGGCGGGCATAGAATTCGGCGTCCGCCAGCCCAGCCAAATCATCACCGTGGACAATATCGGCGATGTATCCTGCGGCTGCCATATCATATTTAAGGCGTTAGGCTCGGTGCAAAACCCGGAGCTTCGCAATGTGGACACGGGTGAATATATCAAGATAAACAAAACGATGACCGCAGGCGAGGAGCTTCACGCCTATACACATTTTGCCGGAAAGCGGCTGGTGGATATCGTTGGGCAGACGGAAACCAACGCATTTTATCTGCTGGACACAGGGTCGACATTCCTTCAGCTTGCCGCCGGGCGCAATATCCTGCGGTACAATGCCTCGGTCAATATGGATTTATTGGAATGCACAGTGCTTTACAGACCAAAATTTCTCGGCGTTTGATTGGAGGCCATTATGGAGTTATTTATCCTTGACAGCACACGCACCCTTGCCGGGATTGTGGAATCGTTTGAGTATCTCCGCTGGACGCGGAGGTATTTCTCCTGCGGCTCCTTTGAACTGAAAGCCATCGCCACACCGGAAAACATAGAACTACTCAAGGTCGGGAATTATTTATGGAAAAACGACGACGGCGAATGCGGTGTGATTGAGCGGCTCGAAATGACCATGACCGACAGGGAAATCATCACCGTGGGCGGGCGGTTCGCTACGTCCATACTGGCTCGGCGGATTTTGTGGACATCTGAGGTGCTGAACGGCAACGCCGGTGCCTGCATCCAAACCATTATGAACCGCCATGTTATTTCTCCGACAGACGCAAACCGTAAAATAGCGTATATTGATTATCTTAATTCCGCGCCCTCTATGAATATTCAAACCCAATCATCGTACAGAAACTTGCTGAACGTGATTTTTAGCATCTGCGAAACCCTTGACGCGGGGCTGCGGACGGTTTACAACCCCGCCACAAAACGCTTCACCGTTGAATTTTACAAAGCGGGTGCCTCGCAAGCTGTATTTTCAAAAGAATATGAAAATTTAACCGAGCAGGTATATATGGAAAGCGTAGCGGATACCGCCAACACCGCCCTCATCGGCGGCGAGGGCGAAGGTTCCGCACGTCAGTTCGTATCAATCATAAACGGCACGGGCGAGAACCGCCGTGAGATTTTCGTCGACGCGAAAGACCTGCGGGAGGAGGATTTCCCCGGAACATATCCCTCGGCTCTGAACTTCCGGGGGCAAAGCAAGCTTGCGGAGTTTGCCCCCGTCCACTCCTTCGACGCTTCGGTCAATCCACACGGCAACTTAAAATACAAGACAGATTTTGACCTCGGCCAGACTGTGACAGTCATATCTAAAAAATGGGGCGTCACCCTTAACGCCCGGATTACCGAGATTGAGGAAAGCTACGACGCGACCGGGCAATCATTAAATATCGTGTTTGGGAAGGGCGTTCTGACCTTATTTCAACGCTTGAAAGGAGCTATATGAATCATGCAAAAATCGGGATTTTTTAATTCATCCGGCGGGGATCGGATATATAACGCGGCGGATTTCGCCTCGTATTTCGGCAAGCTGGTGAGTAACGGCATATTCTACGCGGCGGCCAATAATCTGCAGGTCACGGCGGCAAGCGGCATGGGCGTAAGCGTACAGGCGGGCGCGGCGTGGATAAACGGCTATTCGTATGAAAATACCTCGCCGCTGACCTTGACCCTCACCACCGCCGACGGCGTGAATCCACGGATTGACCGCATCGTCGTCCGCTGGAGCGCCATAAACCGCAGTATAACCCTCGCCGTCATAACCGGCTCCGCCTCGGCAACTCCCGCGATACCCGCGCTGACCCATAACAACGACGTCTGGGAGCTTGCCCTTGCCGATATTGCCGTGGCGAAGGGCGCAGTCAGCATAGCGACGGGAAATATAACCGACACAAGATTGAACACAAGCCTATGCGGGCTGGTGAACTCGCTGGTGTCGGCGGTCTATGAATAAGGGGGGATAACGCATGGCGTCAACTCATACGTTGAATTCGCAGACCTACGACGGCCGTTATCTTCAGGTTTCCCTAACGCAGACAAAGGATGCGGCGAACCGTAGGTCAAAAATTACGGGCACGGTTACATCTTTAGCCGGTGCTTCCACGTGGTACAATACGGGGCCCACAACGGTTAACGTTGCGGGGACGCAGAGGTATTCGAGGGCTCGGGAAAGCAGCGGGACCGGGCAGTCAAGCAGAAACTTTGTAGGCACTATCTCAGAGTTTTATGTGAGCCACGACACAGCCGGGGCCGCTTCGGTAAGTGTGCAGTTAATCACGGCGATATGGTATACCGCCACGGAAACGAAAAGCAATACATGGACGCTGGATAGTATCGGCCCCGCGACGACCGCCTGCGGCGCGCCTTCCTCTTGCTCGGTGGGTAGCACAGTTTCGGAAAGCAACGTCACCCTGTCGTGGTCGGGGGCAAGCGGCGGCACGAACAACGCAATATCCTCATATGAAATCCAGTACAGCGATTCAAGTGACAATTCCACTTGGGGAAGCTGGACGGCGCTGACCACGGTAACATCCACATCAACGGGCAGCAGCACATCGGTAGCTCCGCCGTCAACGAGAGGCAATTACCGCCGATTCCGCGTCCGCACAAGGGGCGCGGCGGGGGCGGATTATTATTCCGGCTGGCGCACGTCAAGCAACTCCGTCCGCAAAGCAATACTTCCCACAGCGCTGACGGCCTGTTCCGTGAATACAACCATTTCTGAGGGAAACGTAACATTGTCATGGAGCGGCGCCGCTGCCGGAAACGGCGGTCACACCATTGCCGGTTACGAAATAAATTACAGGGAATCTTCCGACAATTCAACTTGGGGTTCGTGGACTGCGCTGACTACCGTGACCTCGACATCCACAAGCGGCAGCGCGTCGGTCGCGCCGTCGGCCACACGGGGCAACTACCGCCAGTTCAGGGTGAGGGTAATTTCGGCTCTGAGCGGCTTTTATTCCGGCTATTTTACTTCTACCAATACCGTCCGCAAAGCGAGCCTGCCGACGGCTCCTACCGCCTGCTCCGTAAACCTTACATTATCAGAAGGCAACGTGACGCTCTCATGGTCCGGGGCGGCGAACGGCAACGGCGGCCATACCATCGCGTCCTATGAGATTCAATATTCGGATTCCACAAACAACTCAACCTGGGGAAACTGGACGGCGTTGCAAACCGTAACGTCAACGGCTACGTCGGGTAGCCTTGCCGTATCCCCGCCGGGCGAGCGCGGCAATTACAGGCGCTTTCAAATCCGGGCGCGGAGCGCGTTAGGCACGAGCTATACCTCGGCATGGAAGGTTTCCTCCAACTCCGTCCGCAAAAACACATATCCGGGAGCGCCGACAAGAGTCATCGCAAGCCCGTCTGTATATAACAATGAGAATATCACATTGACGTGGTCGGGGGCGAGCGCGGGAACCTCGGCGATTAAGGGCTTCCGGCTTTCATACAGCAGCGCCACCACCGACGGCAGCGTTGGCTCTTCATGGTATACCATTGATACGATAAATTTATCCGCTACCTCCGGCAGTTACACATGGGGCGGCATAACAAGATCGCCGGGGAGCTACACGACCCTCTCGGTTACGACAATCGACGCGCTGGACGCCTATTCCGACCGCAAAATCGGCAACACGGTCTACTGCGCCATCACAGCCTGCGGAACGCCTACAGCCTGCACGGTCAGCCCTACGCTTTCTGAAGGTAACGTAACCCTCTCATGGTCGGGGGCGACAACCGGCGCGGGCAACGCTATATCCTCATATGAGATAGAATATGCCGATTCGAGCAACGGCTCGTCTTGGGGCGCTTGGACGGCGTTAAGCACATTTACGACAGGCAACGGATACGGGAGTCTGTCTGTAGCTCCGCCGTCCACAAGGGGAAATTACCGAAAATTCCGCGTGAGGGCGCGGGGTACGGCGGGCGCGAGCTATTATTCCGCATGGAAAGAATCAACGAATAATGTCCGAAAAAATACCCTTCCCACGGCTCCGACCACCTTTACCGCCTCGCCGAATATCTACGCCGCGTCCACTGTAACATTGGCATGGTCTGGAGCGGCAGCGGGGACTTCGGCAATCAAGCAATATGTCATTCAGCAATGCACCTCCACGGACAACAACACATGGAGCGCGTATGCGACGCTGGCGACGATTTCAAGCTCCGCGACATCCGGCAGCTATACGGCGGCCGCGTCAAACGTGGCAGGGACATATACCCGTTACCGTATAAGCGTCACCGACGCCCTTGACGCGGTTTCCGGCTATACGGTTTCGGGCACCGTCAAGCGAAACAGCCCGCCGCCTGCGCCCACGGTCACCGCGCCGGTGAACGGGCGCTCCACCTACAACACGAACCCGCGCTTCCTCATAAAAACAGGAACGGAGCCGGACGGTCAAACGCAGGTCGCCGCCGTGAGAATCGGCTCTGGGGCATGGCAGGACAGCGTGAACCATAAAACCCTGTTCTCCCAGAGCGGTTATCTCGGCAACAATATCGCTACGATATTTCGTCCGGGGACGCAGACCACGGGAGCGAAAACCATAACCTTCCGCTGCCTTGACAACGGCATCGAAGCCTCAAGCCCGGAGGTCAGCCGTACATTTACCGTCCTCGCTTCGCCTTTCGAGACCATCACCGCAAACGTCACCCATGTAAAGGCGAACCACATTACAGCCCTGCGGACTGCGGTCAACAATGTCCGGGCGTATTACGGTCTGGCGGCGGCAGTGTGGAAGGAAGAAATATCGGCAGGCAGGACCGAGGTCAAAAACTGGCCTTTTCATATCCTCGAAATCCGCCGGGCGATTGAGCCGGTTATTTCATTAATAAACAACTTTGACACGGTTACGGTATTCGATGTTCTCGCTGTAACATGGCTTCCCATCGGCAGCGGCCGACCTCGTGCCGACGTGATGCAGCAGTTATACAACTTGATTTTAAGTCTCTGATAATTTTGGAATCAACGCTCCGAAAGGGGCGTTTTTTCATATCAAAAATCCGAAAGGGGTCAACAAAATGAAGGAAATCTGGAACTGGATTCAGCTTGCCATTGCCGCCATAGGCGGCGGGCTCGGCTGGTTCCTCGGAGGGTTCGACGGAGTCCTCTACACACTTGTCGCCTTTGTCGTCGCAGATTATATAAGCGGCATTTTAAGGGCGTCATATGAAAAGCGGCTGTCAAGCCGCATAGGGGCGCAGGGCATCGCGAAGAAAATCTCGGTGTTCGTTATGGTAGGCGTCGCCCACCTGATGGATACGCACCTGCTGGGCGGCGCCGCCGCGCTGCGCACGGCCATCCTGTTCTTCTACATCTCAAATGAGGGTATTTCCGTGCTTGAGAATCTCTCAGCAGTCGGTTTAAAAATCCCGCAACAGCTTAAAGACATACTGGCGCAGCTTCACGGGAAATCCGGGAGCGACAATGACACGTCCGGCAATGGACAGAAAGGGTAATATTATGAATCTTAAAAAATTAATCTTCACAAACAACGCCTGCTACAAGGCGGGCAGAACCATTACGGTCAAAGGCATCATGGTTCACTCGACGGGGGCGAATAACCCCAATCTCTACCGCTACGTCGGCCCGGACGACGGCTTGCTGGGCAAAAACCAGTACGGCAACCACTGGAATCAGGATAGGCCCGACGGCAGGCAGGTCTGCGTCCACGGCTTCATCGGCAAGCTGAAGGACGGCAGCATCGCCACTTATCAGACCCTGCCCTGGAATCACAGGGGCTGGCACGGCGGCTCCGGCTCAAAAGGCTCCGTCAACGACACCCACGTTTCCTTTGAGATTTGCGAGGACGGCCTGACTGACAAAGTCTATTTTGACAAGGTCTACAAAGAAGCTACGGAGCTTTGCGCCTATCTTTGCAAGCTGTACAACCTCGACCCCATGAAGGACGGCGTTATCATCGGCCATTACGAGGGGTATCAGCGCGGGTTGGCTTCCAACCATGGCGACCCCCGGAACTGGTTCCCGAAGCACGGCAAGAACATGGACACCTTCCGCGCCGACGTGAAAAAGCTCCTTGACACGGAAAAGGCTGTGGCGGAACCCACAAAGCCCGCAACACCGGAACCCGTGAAACCCGTAACGCCGTCAACTCCCGCGACCATCAAGAAAGGCGACACGGTAAAACTGGCATCAAACGCCACATATTACGACGGCAAGGCAATCCCGGCCTGGGTGAAAAAGCTGAACTGGATCGTGTCCTCAATCAGCGGCGACCGGGCGGTCATCGACAAGAGTGCCGACGGCAAAAACGCCATCTGTAGCCCGGTCAACGTGAAGTTCCTGACCATGGCCGGCACTGCCGCCGCACCTACCTATGAGACCTACACCGTGGTCAAGGGAGATACACTCTGGGACATAGCGAAAAAGAAGCTCGGCGACGGCAACCGCCATCCCGAAATTTCGGCTTTGAACGGCTTGAAATCCAACGTCCTCGCCGTGGGGCAGAAGCTCAAAATCCCGAAAAAATAGTCTATACCGTTTTGCTCCGCTTCATGGGAGAAATCCTATGGGGCGGGGCTTTTTTTGTTCGCATAGGGTGTAAAACGGCTGTTCCCGTGGCTATATAGTGGAGGTGTATTTTTAATGACCAATCCACAGAAAGAAAAAATAGCCTTGATGCGAAGCGACGGCGCGTCTTATATAAAAATAGCCGAAGCTCTCGGCATAAGCGCGAACACGGTTAAATCCTACTGTCAGCGCAACGGCGTGGGCGGCGAAGAGAGCCGTGCGAAAAAGGTCTGCGAACAATGCAGGCAGGCTTTGAAATATTCCTCGCAGCCTTCCCGCCGCTTCTGCTGCGACGCCTGCCGCATGGCGTGGTGGAAGGCGCACCCTAAAAAACTCAACCGCAAAGCGGTCTATCATTTTAAATGCGCCGTCTGCAAAAAAGCCTTTACTGCCTACGGCAACGCTAACCGCAAATACTGCTCCCGAAAATGTTATGGAAAATCCAAGGCGGCCGGAACCCGGCTGGTGGTGACGCCATGACTAAGAACGAAGCGGTTATGCGCTACAAGGCGGCAGTGGCGGTTTTCAAAAAGTGGCTTGAATCGGGGCTTATCTCAACGGAGGAGTTCGCCATAATACACACAAAAACCGCCGAAAAATACGGCATAAATTCTACGAGCATTTTCTTTGAAAATAGCCCTGATTGAGTTGCTATTTTATCAAGTTTGAGTGATTAATAGGGTAAGCAAAGGAGGTCGAAACCCTATGAAAATCAAGGAATTCACACCCATCCCGCAGCAGGCGGAGCGAAAAAAAACAGCCGCCTACGCCCGCGTTTCCTGCAGCAAGGAGGAGATGCTTCACAGCCTTGCCGCCCAGGTCAGCCATTACAGCGGATACATTCAGCATCATCCCGGCTGGGACTACGCCGGGGTATATGCAGATTCTGCCCTGACGGGGACGAAGGACAGCCGCCCTGAGTTTCAGCGCTTGCTTGCCGACTGCCGCGCAGGGCTTATTGACGTCGTGCTGACAAAAAGCATCAGCCGTTTCGCACGGAACACGGTGACGCTGCTGGAGACGGTGCGGGAGCTTAAATCGCTGGGCGTTGACGTGTTTTTCGAGGAGCAGAACATACACAGCCTTTCCTGCGAGGGCGAGCTGCTCCTGACGATTTTAGCGGGCTATGCCCAGGAGGAAAGCAAAAGCGTGTCCGATAACTGCAAGTGGCGCATCCGCCGCAACTTTGAGGAAGGCAAACCCTACGGCATGAAAACAATGCTGGGTTACCGGATTGAAAACGGCGAATTCACCATCATGGAGGATGAAGCCGAGGCAGTGCGGCAAATCTACGCTTTGTACCTTTCGGGCAAGGGCGTCCTTGCCATAATGAAAACAACGGCGGCGCAGGGGTTGAAATTAAGTCAGAGCGGCGTGGAGTACATTCTGCGGAACACCACTTACACGGGAGACCTTTTATTGCAAAAGACTTTTTCTTCCGACCACATCACGAAACGCAAGGTTTTTAATAACGGCGAGCTTCCTCAATTCCATGTCGAGGGCAACCACGAGCCCATCATTTCAAAGGCAACCTTCGAGGCGGTTCAAGTCGAGATTGCGCGCCGGGCGGCCAATTACCGGCCTAAAGCCAAAGCCCCGCCTACATTTTACCCGTTTACAGGATTGATTAAATGCGGAATTTGCGGAGCTGCTTACCGCCGCAAACACGCTAACGCGGGCAGTAAATATGAAAAAATCGTATGGATTTGCGAAACATACAACACCCTCGGCAAATCATCCTGCGCCAGCCAGCAGATACCAGAGGATATACTTTTGGAAAAGGTCAACGAAGCCGGGGGCATGGAAAACATCGCCGAAATCATCGTGCCCGATAAATTCCGCCTTACCTTTATATTAAAAGACGGCACACGGCATGAAACCGAATGGCGGCACCGCTCCCGCAGCGAAAGCTGGACGGAGGAGATGAAACAGCAGGCCGCCGAACGCACCAAAAAAGGAGGTGGGCGCAATGGCTAACGTAAAAATGATACCGGCGAAAAAGACGCTCTATTCTTCTGCCGGGCAAGCGGCAAACTACGCCGTCAAACGGCGGACGGCAGGATACGCAAGGGTCTCTACGGATAAAGAAGAGCAGGAATCCAGCTTTGAGGCTCAGGTCAAATATTATACCGATTACATACAAAGCCGCTCCGATTGGATATACTGCGGCCTGTATTCGGACGAGGGTATATCGGCAACCTCCACCGCCAAACGGGAGGGTTTCAAGCAAATGGTCGCCGACGCCCTTGACGGGAAATTGGATTTGATTATTACAAAAAGTGTGAGCCGCTTTGCGCGAAACACAATCGACTCCCTCCAAACAGTCCGCGCCCTCAAAGAAAAAGGTGTCGAGATTTTTTTCGAGAAGGAAGGGATATATACATTCGACGGCAAGGGTGAACTGCTGATAACTATAATGAGCAGCCTGGCGCAGGAAGAAAGTAGAAACATATCCGAAAACACCACATGGGGTCAGCGGCGGCGGTTCGCCGACGGCAAGGTCACCATGGCTTTCGGCCAGTTCCTCGGATACGATAAAGGCGAGGACGGTAAGCCCATAATCAATGAGGACGAGGCTCAAATCGTCCGTTTGATATACAGGCTTTTTATCGAGGGGAAGACGCCCTCGGCAATTGGACGGTATTTAACAAATCTTGGCATACCTACGCCGGGCGGCAAGGAGGTCTGGCAGACCTCGGTCATCCGCTCTATTTTGAGCCAAGAGAAATATGCCGGGAACGCCTTGCTGCAGAAGGGTTTTACCGTGGATTTCCTCACAAAATCCCGGAAGAAAAATGAAGGCGAGATACCGCAGTTTTGGGTCGAGGGCAGCCATCCGGCGATTATATCGGTAGACGAATGGGAGACCGTTCAAGCCGAACTGGAGCGGCGGAATGCCCTCGGCAGACCGATGGGCTGCCACAGCCCCTTCGCCACAAGAATCGTCTGCGCTTGTTGTTCAGGTTATTTTGGCAGCAAGGTTTGGGGGAGCAATACAAAATACCGCCGCGTAATTTGGCGCTGCAACGATAAATACAAGGGCGACGTCCGCTGCACAACACCCCACGTTACCGATGAAGATATCAAGGCGCGGTTTTTAACGGTCTGGAATCAGTTAGCGGGCAACAAAGAAATGCTCATCGCCGACTGCAAGGACGCCAAAGCCCTCATCTGTGATTGCAAGGCAATCAATAAAGAGATTGCGGAACTGGAGCGCGAGGCGGAGGTGGCGGCGGAATTATCCCGCAAGGCCATATATGAGAACGCCCGCACCGCTCAAAATCAAGAGGAATTTAACGAGAGAAACAACGGCTATCTCGGCCGCCAGCGTGCCGCCATGGAGCGGATTGAAACGCTGGAAGCCGAAAAACGCCGCCGCCAGCACAAGGGGCGGATACTGGAAACCTTCATCCGTAACCTCGCATCAAGCCCGGAAGCTCTCACCGAGTTTGACGAGAAGCTCTGGACGGTTTCCATCGACAG
>Ga0123353_10003658_pt1 | contig 19499 bp, 13 predicted proteins | sample TergutLab28metaG_3_FD_92763 | JGI IMG/M metagenome (GOLD analysis project Ga0123353, IMG submission 92763) | Labiotermes labralis P3 segment gut microbial communities from Petit-Saut dam, French Guiana - Lab288 P3 | ecosystem: Host-associated > Arthropoda: Insects > Digestive system > Gut ... | reverse complement strand
TCACCGGCGGCACTGTGGTCGCGACAGCCGAGAACGGAGCGGCCATAGGCGGCGGCGGAGCTGTAGGTTCAGGCCCCTTCAACTCCCAAATGCTCAGCGGTGGATGCACAGTCAGTATTGAGTACGCGACCGTGACCGCTACATCAAAAAGAGGCGCGGCTATCGGAGGCGGCGCGACCAGCATCAACATAGGCATCAACAACAGGACGATCACAATAAGAAGTAGCGCGAACGTAAAGGCCTATGCGGGTGGTAACGATGATACATCAGTCACAATCTTCACTATTTACGCCAGGCCTGCAGCAATCGACGCAAACGCTATCGGATCCGGAAGCGGTTACTTCGTCAACGCAAGATTCGCCGCGCCGGTTTCCAACTCGTCAGTTACAGTGCTCCAGGCGCGTGATCCCGTAAGCGGTGTTGGAAGAAACACCCTGAACCTGCCAGCCGGATACCGCTTGTTCGCGTACAACACAGGCGTATCACGGACCGACCATATACAAGCGTCCGTTTCCGGAGAGGGGTATATCGGGGACGTCGTCCGCGACGAGGCAGGGAACAGCCCTGATATTTACTCGGTGATCGGGACTTCCGTACTGCTGGTCAAGACAACGCAAGCTGTTATTAATCCTAATTTACGGTATCAAGTATACGATCAGAACAATACTCTGGTGGACTCCCGCGATTCCCTGGGCGAGGCAGTGGGGCTGTGCGCGAATAACGTGGATTATACCATCGTCATAACCTCAAATGACCCGGATATGACGTTTAAGGGCAACGCAAGTCCAAACTATAGCACAGACCAGCTCATAACTATACCTGCGAGCAAGAAAATCACTCTCAGGTCGAACGTTACAAACCCGAGCCAGGCACATACCATTACGATGAAGGGCGGAAACAAGCACTTCCTGGTACTGGGTACATTGACGCTCGAACGTGTCATCCTGGACGGCAACGGTACAGGCGGCGGTGTGATCGTGGGTGTGTATACCTCCGAGACCAATTACACCAGAGGTAATTTATTCTTGAGAAGCGGCGCGGTTATCCAGCATTGCGCGGGTCTCAGACTTTACGACAGCTATTTCGCAGGCGGCGTGGAGGTACGTTGTGGCACCGTAGAGATGTTCAACGAAAGCTTCATAAGGAACAACACAGCCAATACCAACACATCAGGCACCACGGGGCATAGCGCGGGCGGCGGCGTCTACGTGAACGGCTCACTATCCACACTCACCATGTATGGTGGAACGATCAGCGATAACATCGGTTCGACAAGCACGACAGTGTATAGCAACAATTATGTTTTCGGCGGCGGTGTGTTTGTTGACGATTGTGGCCTCTTCAACCTGGAGGGCGGAACGATTTGCCGGAACATCGGCAGTACCGTCAGAGCCGCGGAAGGCGGAGGGGTGTATATATACGGTTCCGGACTGATGAACATGTCGGGAGGAACGATAAGTAACAACATTGCCAGTACCGCCTCTGATGGCAGCGGCGGCGGCATAGGCGTCGGCATAGGCGGTTCCGTGACCATTTCAGGCGGCACGATCACAGGCAACGCGGCTTCCACCGCAACAGGAGCTGTCGGCACGGGCGGCGGAGTGAGTTTGCGAACCGAGTCGGCATTATTAATATCAGGAAACGCGGAGATAAGAGCCAACACCGCCAATACCAGGGGGCCGGGAAATGGTGGGGGGATATTTGCAGACACTTATTCCGGTTTCGGTGTTATCGGGAACGTGAAGATCATCGGGAACTCCGCGCTGAGAAACGGCTCAACCAGTACTGCTTATGGCCACGGGGGAGGCATTTATACAACCACCGGATCCAATGAAGCCAGCCCGCCTGTAAACACAACATACACAAACATTGTTTACATTTTATCCACCGTTACAGTCAGTGGCAATATTGCCAGCATAACGAGCATACCTCCCAATAACGCATTGCAGTTCAATACGCGTTTCCCCGGAACTTTGCTGGACAATAACAACATCAACTATCTCCACCCCAACAATCCTCAGAACGGCTACAGCATTTTGTACATAGCAAATAACGGAACTCTCGACTCCTATGTACAGCCTTCAGGGAATCAGAGCACGGCTACGGTCATGTCGGGAACGGCCATCGGTTTCACGTCTCCTGAGCCGGCGCTGGACTTCTCTCACTGGACCACAAACCCGGATGGCACAGGGACAAGATATGATCCCGGCCAGACAGTGACCTTCAACGCGGCAGGAAGCATAATCCTCTACGCTCAGTGGGGGTCGGTCAATCCCACCGTGACGATTTCCGAAACGGTGACGGGCGATTTCGCGGACAGACTGAAGGTGTTTAACTTTACCGCGCTGTTTTCAAATGATTCACTAGGTTATTCGCTCCTTACCAGCCCGACGTCTTTCCAGTGCACGATAACCGATAGCGAGGGAACTAACAATGTCACGCTGAACCTTGTAAATGGCACGTTGTCTTTCGGTCTCAAGCATGGCCAAAGCATAGCTATTAAAAATGTTCCGAAGGACTGTTGGATGACTATAACTGAGGCTGACACCGATATATACAAGGTTAGCTTCATAGACAGCGAGGTTAGCACCGAAGAGGTTCAATTTACCACCGGCGCGCGGAGAATAACAGGAAACCGGACGTTCCAGTTCACTAATGAAAGGTTATCAATTGTTCCGGTTGGAACAGAAATCGGCGATACCTTCGCCATGATTCCCCTGCTCGCGATGTCACTCTTACCGGCTATCTCTATTCCGATCTCCAAGGCGGGTTTCCGCCGCGGCAAAAGGAGCAAATTAATATGAGTAACGCATACGCCGACGCGTTATTCCGGAATACCGACCGTAACGCGTACAGGAGAGTTGACCGGAACGCGAACCGGAACACAGACTGGACACCCGAGATCCAGGCACGTCAACCGAATGAACGGACTACGGAACAGTCAATGGTACGTTCCGGAGGATCATCGATCATAAAGGAACTGCTCAGTCTCATCCTGAAAATAATGGTTATCGCACTGGCTTTTGTGCTGATATTCACTTTCCTTTATGGGTTCAGCCGGAGCGCGGACCCTGCCATGGCGCCGATGATCAAAGACGGTGACCTCGTGATGTTCTACCGGCTGGATAAAAACTACGCGATCGGTGACCTCCTCATTCTGGAATTTCAGGGTGAGCGGCAGATCCGGCGCGTGATCGCAAAAGCCGGGGATATAGTAGATATAACAGAAGACGGGCTGATCATCAACGGTGCGCTCCAGCAGGAACCGGAAATCTATCAGCTGACCCAGCGCTACGATAATGGGATAGACTTTCCTCTCACTGTGGGAGAAGGACAGGTGTTCGTACTCGGAGACGCCAGGGAGAACGCGACGGACAGCCGCGTATACGGACCGGTGGATACTTCGGATACTCACGGCAAGGTTATTACCGCTATCAGAAGGCGGAACCTGTAGTTAAAACAAACAGGTGATTTAAACCGGAAAAAACAACCATGAATAAAGACGCGGTGGCGGAAAGAGCCAACCGTATCACCAGATCTTTATGGCATGTGATTATAAAAGAATGAACAAAAAATAATTTATTAAATGGGAGGCAAAAAAAACTATGAATAAAAAAATTAGGCTATTCCTGGCTCTGTTACTGGCATTTGTGATGTGCTTAGCGTTTGTCAATTTCGCGTCGGCGGCGGTCGATCCTACTCAGATCAATAAGGCCGCGATCACAAAAAAACTGGTAACTCCCTATGGCGTTGATATCACATTGTTGCAAGCAAGGTTCACGTTTAGAGTGAGAGCACTCTCCGTGAGCGGCACCAATTACAACCCCGCATCCGCGAATATGCCGCTTTTCGGCGAAAGCGGCACCATCAACACCTCTGACGGCTCCGGCACTTTTTCTGTCGGATATGGCACCACCAGAGCGACTTGGACGAAAACCGCGTCAGATTGGACCGCTCCCGACTACCCGGACACGTATTTCATCGAGACAGGCGATATTTTCGCCGGATATACCTGGACATCCCCGGGCGACTATTTGTACGAAATCACAGAGAATCCAAACACATATACACAGAAAGGCATTTATCCCAACCCCAACTCTGACAAGATGGAGTACTCACCAGCCGTATACAGGGTCACGGTTTATGTAAGGGCATATGTATCGACTGATATAATACCACCGGGTAAGCAGGTTGGCGATATTTACATCTATGGCATTGGAGCCATAAGGGTTACAACCGAAGGTGGTACTCCCGGTAGCGAAAAAGTTGACCCGACCCCCGGAACCGATAGGGAAGATATGGAATACAGCGGAATGACCTTCACTAATAAGTATGGCAAAGTCAACGGCAACCCCGGCGGAGGCGATCCGGATCCCAGGGTTGAATCCCATCGGACACTGTACGTAAGAAAGGCTGTCGCCGGAAATACGGGAGATTCGTCAAAGTACTTCAACTTTGAGATGACAATAAACAACCCCACTGTTGTCAGCGGTTCAAAAACGGTATACCGGGCATATGTTGTGGATACAGCAACCGGAACCATAGTCACATCGACCGCGAATGGCGCCGCTAGTGGCAACAATTACATCGAGTTCACGGCAGGATACATGAGAACTTTCAGCCTTAGGCATGGGCAGTCTCTTGTGTTCGTCGATACCCCGGTTGGCATGTGGTATTCGATAACTGAGAAGGCGTCCGACCATATACCGAGCGCTATAGCGGTTTACGACGCTGGCGCAAACACACCGCTTACCGCTGGATTAGCGAATACTGATTATGTTCTCCCGGGTACGATGCCTCAAGCAGTGCGGATGCTGATGTTTGTGGGCGAAAGACTGGGCGGCATGTCTTTCACCAACACCCGCACAGACGGCGGTCCGATCACCGGACTTAATATCAACGATCTGCCGTTCGTAGGCTTGATCGCGTTAGCTGCCGGCGCGCTAGTCGTGTTCGTGGTAGCAAAGTCCCGCAAAAGAAGAAGGAACTACAACTAACCCTGATCCCGGATATACCGGGATACATGACGCCGCGGGCGCTATCCGCTATAATACCGCATGATATACGCGTTGGACAGCGCCCCCGACGCCACTTGCGATCCTGGGAAGGGAGGAAACCCATATAAGATAACCAATGGTAGACATACAAGCGATACGATTCGCAAAAATAATTATGAATACCGGAGGTAAATATCATGTTTAAGCAAACAAAAATCTATCTGGCAATGGTGCTGGCACTTATGATGTGCCTAACATTTGTCAACTTCGCGTCGGCGGATGATCCCAGTGCTGAAGGAATCAATAAAGCCGCGATTGCAAAAGTCCTGCAGACCCCCAATGGTGTTGATATTTCGGCACTGGAAGCTATGTTCTCGTTTAAAGTGAAGGCGGTTTCCGTGAGCGGTACCAACTACAACAGCACAACCTCGAACATGCCGATTTTCGGCACGAATCCTAACATTTCTGACGGCTTCGGCACTTTTTCTGTCGGACATGGCACCGATAAAACAGTTTGGCAGTTAGCGTCAGGAGGGGAGTCCCCCGACTATACACATACTTATTACATCGAGACAGGCGATATTTTTGCCGACTACCCCTGGACGGCCCCAGGCGATTACTTGTACGAAATTACAGAGAATAAAAACACATATACCCCGAAAGGCGCTTATCCCGACCCCAACTCTGACAAGATGGAATACTCAAACGCCGTATACAATGTCAAGGTCTATGTAAGGGCATATGAAGCAGGTGATGATATACCATTGGGTAAAAGTGTTGGCGATGTTTACATCAAAGGTATTGGAGCCTTTAGGGTTACAACCGATGCTAATACTCCCGGTGGTAACGAAAAGGTTAACCCGACCCCCGGAGGCGAGGGGGGAGAATTTGACTATAGCGGTATGTCCTTCACGAATAAGTACGGCAAAGTCAACGGTAGCCCCTACTACCCCGACCCCGATCCCGACGATGGCGGTCCAAACAATCCAGATCCCACGAAACCAACCCATCAGACACTGTACTTCAACAAGACAGTCGCCGGAAATACGGGCGATCCGTCAAAGTACTTCAACTATGAGATGACAATATACCGCCCCACTGTTGTCGATGGTACAAAACTAGTATACCGGGCATATGTTGTGGACTCAAACGGCATAGTTACAACGACCGCAAATGGCGCCGGCAGTGGTCAAAATTACATCGATTTCACAACGGGAACCACGAAAACTTTCAGCCTTAAGCACGGGCAGTCTCTGGTGTTCGTCGATACCCCGGTAGGCATGTGGTATGAGATAACTGAAAAGGCATCCGACCATACACCAAGTGCTTCAGCAGTTTACGCCACTGGCCCAGCCAAACCGATTGGTGCTGGATCCGTGGATACTGATTATGTTCTCCCGGGTACGCTGGGTGAAAATGTACGGAAGCTGCTGTTTGTGAATGAAATAGCGAGCGGCCTGGCTTTCACCAACACCCGTCAAGACGGCGGACCGATCACCGGACTCGATATTAACGATTTGCCGTTTGCGGGCTTGATCGTGTTAGCTGCCAGCGCACTTGTCGTGTTCGTGATAGTTAAGTTCCGCAAGAGACAGGACTTCGACTAATCCTGAACCCGGAGATACAGGGAAACATACGCCGCGGGCGCTGCCAGCCATAATACCGTATGATATCCGCGCTGGACAGCGCCCCCGCAACTTACGCATCCTGAGAGGGGAGGGACCCATATGAGCGTAGCCGCAAAGGTGGGCATACGAACGATACGATTCGCGAACGCGATCGTGAATACCACCGTACTGATAGCTATTTTGCTGCTTCTTGCTTTTGCCGGCTACGCCGTGTGGGACTCCAACCAGGTCCATCAATCAGCGGCATCGGTGCTATACGAAATATACAAGCCCACCGCCGAGAACGAGGGTATTTCATTCGCGCAACTGCAAGCAATCAACTCCGATGTTTTCGGCTGGCTTACGGTGTATGGTACGAACATTGACTACCCGGTCGTTCAAAGTATGGATAACGTAAAGTATATCAACACGAATGCCATGGGCGATTACTCCCTTTCGGGCGCAATATTTGCCGATCATCGTAACAGCCGGGATTTCTCGGATTTCAACACTATCTTCTACGGGCATCATATGGAGAAGCAAACCATGTTCGGGGAGATAGGGCTGTTTGCGGAACGCGGGTTCTTCAATGAACGCCAGTATGGAATGTTATTCTACGACGGCCAGGAACACGGTTTGGAACTCTTCGCTTTTCTGCATGTCGACGCTTATAATGAGACGATATTCCAGGCGGGAGTCACGGAACCGGGCGAACAGAGGGAGTACATTGATGAAATGATCAGTGACGCCGTGCATTTCCGTGAAGGGGTTTCGGTAACGATCGACGATCGAATCGTACTGCTTTCCACTTGCTCCGCGTCTTCTACAAACGGCCGCGATATCCTGGTAGGCAGAATCACCGGCTCCATTTACGATGATCCCTTTGCTACCACGGAAATAGAAAGGTCAACAAGTATCGCTGTGATAGATCATCTGTCCAGCCTGTTTACACAGACTCCTCTGTGGGTAGTAATAGTTAGCATGGCGGTGCTGGGGATGGTGCTGATCATTCTGGCAGTAGTCATAACAAAATCGTTCCGGAAAGGAACTCGCCGCCAAATCCGGCAGCGAGGGAGATGAATGAGAATGAGATGGATTACATATTATATTAAAAAACCAAATATACTAAGCGGAAGACGTATTGTGATTAGTCTGCTCGCTATTGCCTTGATTGGTATGCTGCTGATTCCGGCGTCATATGCCGCTACTCAAGCGGATGTCACGCTTGCGGTAAAGCAGGTTGTCAGCAGCGGAGGCTTATCCGCTCCGCAAAACAAGCCTATACTATATAAGCTGACGCCTTACATGGCATCTTATCCCATGCCAACGGGCAGCAGCGCCGGTGTGTACACATTTACGATCACTGGTACCACTACGAAACAAATCGGGCCAATCACATACACCACGGCAGGATTTTACACGTACGAGCTGACTTGTGTAACGGAAGCGGACGCCAATTACTCTTTCGATCGCAGGGTGTATAGAATTCAGGTGTTTATCGCGCCGGATATGACAGCGACCATTTACGTCTTCAATGAGCAAAACTGCAAGGTGGAGACGATAGAATTCAAACACGACTACGACAGTAATCAGTGGCCGACGCCAACAGATCCCTGCGAGATGGCCGATCCGCCTGTGGTAAAAACCGTTTCAGGTACCCCATCTACAAGCAGGACGTTTACCTTCCGCCTTGTAGCGCAAAACGTGTCTAATCCTATGCCCGCCGGCAGTGAGAACGGTGTCAAGACCATACAGATCACCGGTTCAGGGCAGGCCGTGTTCGGGACATGGATATACACCGCGGAGGGGGTCTATCGCTATTCGATTTCGGAAGTGAACTCCGGCGTCAGCGGCTACACCTATGACACGGCGGTCTACACTATTATTGATACCGTAACCGCGGTTAACGGGCATTTGACGCTTTCGCGGCTGGTAGTGAACAGTTCAAACAAGCAAGTCACGTCCTTATCATTCATCAATACATACAGGGGTTCCGGAGGCACAACAACTACTCCTCCACCCTCTACCACGCCATCGCCTTCGTCCCCGACGACACCGCCCCCGACGACACCCAATCCTACCGTGCCGTCCCCGGGTTTGCCGCCCGTAGACCCCGGCCACCTGATTCCCGGCGATGGTGGTACATACATCGAGATTGACGATGATGGCACGCCGACAGGCGAGTGGACTTACGATGATGATGATGGAATATGGATATACGATGAATTCCCACCGCTTATCAACACTCCACCCATAAGTCCGACACCCCCCACGAGCCCCACGAGCCCTACCAATCCCTACACTCCCGGCACTATTCCGGGAACGAGCGGACCCAAGACCGGCGACGACTCACAAATGATATGGGATATAATCACATTTTGCGCGGCAGGTCTGGCTGCGCTGATATGCGCGGTCTATCTTCTCACCGGTAAACGGCGCGGAAAGGCAACACGATGAGAATCACGAAAAACAAAAGAAGGCGATTTAAGACGATCGCGTGGCTCATCCTGGTAGCGTCCGTTGGAGTCATGGTCTTATCAGGTTCCAAACTATGGGATGTTCAGCAGAGCTATCAAATGGCTGACGATAGCTACAAATATCTGACCTTTAAGGTGCGCCCTGAAGGACGGCCTGTCTTTACTGAGCCACAAACATCAGCCAAGAGTGTGAATGAATCGGTTACGGTTCCGGAGACAGAGCCGGCTATAGATTCGGGGACACAGATTCTGGGCAGAATGCCGGACGTAGCAATACCGGATATGGAGATCGATTTCGATGTCCTGCGTTCGATCAACCCGGACGCGGTCGCATGGTTGTATAACCCGGACACTGTTATCGACTACCCGGTCGTCCGCGCGACGGATTACGCTTACTACCTGCATCATCTGCCGGATGGTACGTATAACAATAACGGTACATTGTTCATCGACTATAACTGGAACGATTTCTCGGACAAGCTGACCATTATATACGGGCATAACATGAAGTCAGGGAAGATGTTCGCTTCGATCACAAACTACAAGAAACAGTCGTACTTTAACGATCATCCCTATCTATACTTGTATACACATGAAGATGAAAGATACCGGATCGACCTGATATACGGGTGCGTTATCGGCGCGGGTCAGTGGCGTGAGCGCGCGTTCATGTTTGATGTGAATATGGATGAGCTTTTAGTTTATGCCGCTCACCACACAACCTTCAGGAGTCCGGTGTCATATACTCCGGGCGACAGGATAGTAGTGTTGTCCACCTGCTCGTATGAGTTCGACGACGCGCGCTACGTGGTGTTAGGCGTGTTAAGACCGGAGTTTTCCGATTAATGATTTAAAGAACCGTGGGTAGCACATATCTGTGCAAAAACACTACCGGGGCACTTCATTGAAGTGCCCCGGTAGTGTTTTTATCGTCTTTCACGTATTCACTTTTCCTTACAGGAACGTTATTGCTTGACAAGCTTTTCTTCGATCGCGATACGAATAGCGTCCACGTTGTTGTTTGCGTCCAGCTTTATATATATCGACTGCAGTATCTTCTTTACCGTATTGACGGACAGGTACCGGTTCGTGGCTATTTCATCACGTGAGAGTCCCTGGTACAGGTCGTTGAGCACCTCCTGCTCGCGCTCAGATAACTGGATCGTTTTGTGTACTCTCTTTTCGTTTTTGAATGAGTTTGCGATAATGGCGCTCTTTTTTGCGTAAACAGAGGCTTTGCGGCTGAGCCTTGCCAACCATTTCTCCGGTATATCGTAATCGCCGTATTCCAAAGCGGCGGACGCCATCATAGGGAACGCTTTGCCAAGCTCAACGAAGGGCATCTCAAACTCACCGTCGAACGATGCCTTATACGCTGTTATGAAGTCCTTGCCCGCCCCAACTATGTCGCCGGTTCTCAGCCGCGCGTAGGAAAGCAGCAATGAGAATATCAGCTCGCCAAAGTAGAACCGTTCGTGCGGAGCCCTTGGGGAGGCGTTGCACAATACAGCAAGCGCCTGATTAAACTTCCCCATAGCAAAGAAATATCTGACGCCGACGATCAGCTCCCTGGTAGGGATGCTAATCTCCGACGACGTGCCTTTTTCATCGAGTATAAGCCATGACGGGACCATCTCGGGAAGTCCGACATGGCAGAAGAAAGAACCGTAGAACAGGTCGCAAATCACTTTACGGTTCCCAAAATCCGGGTTGTCCAGATGGGCATTGATCTGCTTGAGCAGTTCCTTCGTCAACAGATAATCACCTCTGTGGATCGCTATACGGAGCAGATAGTATTGCGCCATCGCCTCAACGCTGTACTGGTGCTTTTCGCGCGCCTTGAGGATCGCGTTATGGGCATAGCTATTAGCGCTATCGAGCCGGTTTCTATTGAAATCGAGCTCACATGCAACGAGGTCGTCATAGCCGAAAAACATGTAATGATTAGTTTCAGCGATGTATTTGCAGACTTCCTTGGACACGTTGAGGAACTGGTCGAACTCCGGCAGGCTCGCTCCTTCCCCCACCAGACAGACGAACGAGCGAATGTCGGCAACGGCGAACACTTCCGTCACATGTACCGGCGGTATGGTGGCCTGTTTGTAGTATTTTATCGCGTTGCTCATGTGCTCCGCGGAATCGTACTTATGGGTGACAGTGCAGGCATATGTGTCTATATAGGCAAGATTGCTGTAGGCAGCATACAACAGGGTCGGTGCGATGGGTAAGTCTGAGCCTTCCCATTTGTGGATAATATCAAATGACAGCTCCCTGGCTTTCGCGTATTTGCCCATACCCATATACAGCAGAGGGATGAAGAGGTTCTTGAGCAATAGGATATCTCTGTCGCTTTTCTCCGCGCCTTCGGGGTCGATCCTCTCCAATATGTCCAGGAAGTACGCACTGGTGTCCGGCGGTAGCCTGGATGGGTGGGAAGCGAGGATCTCAAGTATTCGATCGTATTGATGAGAAAGCGCGTAATAATTGACGGCGTCGGTATGGAATTTGTTATCATAACACCACCGGGCTGCCCGGCGGTATGTGTCCTGCTTTTCCTGCTCCGAGAGGATATAGCTCTTGCTACGGATAAACTCCAGATAAAGCGGGTGTACCCGATAGTCGCCAATAAAGCTGTCAAACCAGATAAAGGACGAAAGGAGCGGTGCGTATTGCATAACCGATGTGTCATTGAATACCTCGCGCAGCGGCGTGACCGGGAGATTGGATACCAGAGACAGTTTGACCATCGCCTTTTGGACATTTTCCGGAAAACCGCGCCATTCTTCCGTTTCGAACAATTTAAAAATGTTCTTTTTCATGGTTTCGAGAGCGTGCTCATGACCCTTTGGTACCCTCTTTAAAACGAGTGTGAGCAGATTGACTGCCAGTGCCCAGCCTTCGGTCACCTTTACGAGTCGCGGGAGGTCTACCGGCGAGTATGGGATATCATATTGTTCGAATAAGGCGGAGATTTCGCTCTCCGTGAAGCGGAGTTCATCTTCGGTGATCATCCCAACCATATTCTTTGAAAACAGGGAGATTGCGTTGATCTCAGGTTCTTTCCTTGATATGATGATCACGCATGCGCCCGGGATTTGCAGATAGGCGCAACGTTCCGCGAAAGCCAGGGCTTGTTCGGAATGTATCAAATGGAAATCATCCAGTACAAGGAATGTTTTGTTCGAGCGATGTTCCGTGCTTCTGAGGATATCAGCGAATTGCTTGAAGCGGGATGCCGTATCCGGGAAGCCGAACTCGCGCAGTTTATGAGCCAAGTCCGGATTGTCAAATGAGATGCCATGCGTAAGGCTTTCCCAATAACGGGAACCTATGTTGTCGCTTTCGGTGAGCTGAAGCCATCGGACGACGGCATCCGGCTGATTATCGATATAGCTGCGCACAGCCCGGGATTTGCCATAACCTGAACCCGCGATCACATATACCAGCTTGCAGGTGGTAAGTTGATCGAAGATCTTGTCAATCCGGGGACGCCTCATAAAATGGGCGGTTAACGGAGAGGTAGTCACACTTTGAGAAGCTGGCATTTTCATAAGGCTTTCAATCCCTTACGCATTAGAATTAATTTCCTCATTGCGGTAAATTACAGTATAGCACACAATAATAACAAATTATACTTTTTTATAACAATTCGCAGGGTTGAGCGATACCCCGCGAGTATTTATGTTTTTTTTATGAATCGCTCGCCGCACTGTGGGCAGGTGATTTGTAGTCTACATTTTTTCTTTGGAACGCGCAGTGTGTTATGGCAACTGGGACATTTGAAGAATTTATGCGTTTTTCTGTTCTTGATACCTGTTATCGCGCGGACGAACTTAGTCCTTATCGGCCACCAGTAACGGATGAACTTGTCGTTTTCGGCGCGGCGCCGGGGGATGTTACGCGAGAGCATTCTGAACAATGCGAGAGCCAGTATCGCATATGATATGTATGCCAAATACTTTAACGGCCCATATTTAAAAATGCCGCTTACTAAAGACAGTAATAGCGATACAACGATCATCACTATATTCAGGTGATCCGGTCCGTATCTGCCAACCATAAAATTGCGAAGAAAGTTTTTTATCACTCGAAAGCCCCCTATGAGCAGTATATCACCATTATCAAAACAAGGCGCATTCGTAACATTTTTTTTACAACTGTTATTACGGCGGGGGGCGCTAAGCCTTCCAGGAACAGACAAGCGCCGGGCTTTGTCTCAATTAGACCGCTTACACTCGCGTAACGCAAACAAAAAACAGTTGTTGTAAGCGGACTAATCACCGCGCGAATGCGCGGTGCGCGGCGTAGCCGCGTGAGGGCGCAGCGCGTAGGGCGGATTCATTCCGACCGTCAGCGCGCAAGCCCGTGGGTTGTGGGGTGAAACCCCACGTTAATGTTCGTATATCCCGCCTCCTATGAATTCCCTCAGGATCGAGTCGGGGGGGACTATGTCCGGGGCTATATCTTCAAATTCCATCAGTGCCGGCAGCAGGGAGCGCAGCTCTTCGAGCCTTTCAGTTCCGTCCGGTACTTCACTGAATGCTTTGAGAGCGAAGTGTTTCATCACCGGCACTTCATACTCCATTGACGAATCGAACAGTATATGGGCTTTGTACTTGAATGGAGATATGTATTTCTTCTCGCCTTGCCGGACGTTTGCCCACATCTTGAGCGTCTCGCTGACTCCCGTTCCGCGAAAAAACGCGTCCCGCACTACTCTGCGCAGGAGTCTGGTCCAGGTTCTCTTGAACTGGATATCATCGCCGCGCTCGATGTCCGAGCGGGCGCTGATGTATAGCTTGAACGCGTTGGGGTGTTCGTCCGCGAGCAGATCGTTGAGAGCGTGTATGCCCTCGAAGATCACGATTTCGTCGTTCCTGAGCCTGAGAGGTATAGACATTGAGGGGTCGCGAGCCTGAATAGTGAAGTTGAAGTGCGGGATCATAATATCTTTCCCGCGTTCGAGCCGGTGGAAATGGGCGCCCAGGAGTTCAAGATCGAGACAGAACGGCGATTCACGATCCAGTTCTCCGTCTTCCGTGCGCGGCGCTGTGGCAGGATCGAGCGTGACGTAATATTTGTCCAGCGATACCGTGTGGGCATGGACGCCAATGTTATCTAGCGCGTCGCAGATTTTGTGAGCCGTCGTGGTCTTTCCGGAACCGGACGGTCCCGATAGCAGCACCACATGGCTGCCGGATAATAAAACATGCTCCCAAATCGTTGTCGCTGTTTCGGCTACCTTCCTGTTGAAGATAGCCTCGCACTCGCTGGCAAACCATACGGGGTCATCAGCCGCGCGTTTGTTGATTTTATCGATGTTGTATGGGTACGGCATATAGTTCCTCCAGTGTTGGCGGGATTCGAACCCATTTTTGTTTTCGGTTAGAGGCTTCAGCCCCTGCTTCTTCTTATTGTTTCGAACTTCGCTCTTTGCTTGTCCTCTTGCATTATGTACTCGCGCGGGTATTTTGCGTTGAAAATCCGTTGTATTCTGCCTTCTGGGTCAACGAGCTTCGTCACGCCGCCGCCTCCAAGCGCAAGCACGGTACACAGTTCTTCCATCATGCAGATATTGTACACGCCTTCATGCCCGGGGAGGCTCCACCCGGTGTTTTCATAACCACCGGAAGTGTATTTTTGCCTGTACAGGTAATACGGTCCGTAGCCGTTCCCGCTGAGCCGGCGCGACGCGTACCCCAGCATTTCGGAAACATCTTCACCGGTTGGGGTGCGTGTGCCTTCCAGCATGATACGCGAGCCTTTTTTCAGTGACAGCGTGTGAACGGTGATGTTTTCCGGCTCGAAGGTAAGCGTTGTGTCCAGTGTGTGCCTGAATCCGCCGGGTGTGTCGGCCGGCAGCCCCGCAATGATGTCCATGTTGAGCGCCATTCCGCTTTCGCGGACGATCCGCGCGGCTTCGAGTGCATCCTCAGGCGTGTGTTTACGTCCGATTGCTTCGAGTACTTCCGCCGACATGGATTGGGGATTGACGCATACTCGTCCGGCGCCCAGGCGTCTGACTATTTCGAGCTTGTGGCTTGTGATGGTGTCCGGACGACCAGCCTCGACGGTATATTCGCGTATGCCGGATAAGTCAAACGATGTTTTAAGCGCCGTCATGATTGTTTCCAGAGCATCGGGCGGGAGCGCCGTCGGCGTTCCGCCGCCGATGTATATGGTTATTATGCGTAATCCGAGTTCATCGACAACTCTTGCCGCTGCTTCGATTTCCGACAGCAGTGTTTGAACGAAAGGGTCGATCAAACCGAATGATTTTTCGACGCTGTTGCTTACGAAGCTGCAATATGCGCATCGTGTCGGGCAAAAGGGGATACCGACGTACAGCGCGATATCATCCGGTGAAAGTGTATACGATAACGCAAGAGAGGATTTTGCCGCGCGGACGCACATCCCGGCCCGTTCGGTTGCTACATAGTAATCGCGCGTGAGCTTCCTTACGACAGATACATCGCTCATGCCCTCTAATAAAGCCGCTGATGCGATACGAGTGGGCCGAATCCCGGTAAGCGAACCCCATACGGGCCGCACATCCATGAGCTCCGAAGCCGCTCTGTAAAACGATTGTTTGATTATCCTCTGTAACAGCCGGTCGCTGACGAGCTTGCCGGCCAGTTTAGTACGCTTCACTCGCGCCATGCCGCGCGAGACTCTGCCGCCGCGGCGGATGACTGTTATCGACTGCGCGTATACCGTGCCATAGAGGAGCCGGGATATTGCGTGCGGTTGTCCGTAATTGTCCGCGACGGCGGATGAGTAAACCGGTCTTTCACCCGGAAACAGCGCAAGCATTATCTGCTCGACAGCATATTTATATTCATGCCCGACAAGAGATAGTATCATATGTGGTATTTATCAGCGGTCGTTGAGCGCTTGTAACATGAAGTAGTTGAAGCGGCGTTCGCGATCAAGTGTCGTAGTCTCGGCGTGTCCGGGGTAAACCTCGAAGTCGCCTTCAAGTTCCGACAGGCGACGGAGCGACTTTTGCAGAATCTCCATGCTGCCTCCGCCCAGATCCGTGCGCCCGCAACTGTCGCGGAACAGCGTATCGCCAGTGAACAGCGCCGATTCGCATTTGAGCGTTACCGAGCCGGGAGAGTGCCCGGGCGTTTCGAGGACGGTAAATTCAAGGTCGCTGACTCTCATGACATCGCCTTCGGAATACCAGTTGATATTACCGTTGGCGACGAGTTTGTGCTGATCACGCCGACCGCTGGTATTCGCGTCGAGCTTGTTGATATATGTGGCGGCGCCGGTCGCATCCATGACCGCGTCGAGCGCGATATGGTGGTCAAAATGACCGTGGGTCAGGAAAATGGCTACCGGCTTTAGCTTGTTTGACTCGATATAGTCAAGAATCGTGTTTGATTCCGCGCCGGGGTCGATTATCGCGCATTGGCGCGTATTCTCATCGGTAACGATATAGCAATTTGTTTCAAGCATACCGACGGGTAAGGTTTTTATCAGCATGGCTTATGACACTCCTATCAGATATTTCAACATGGTGAAAATTATTGCAGGTTTAGCCATAAGGCGGGGCGGACCCCGCCGATTGGGACGATGCCAAAGATACCGATGACATAGATAACTCCTTTGTTGTCGACAAACGCGATACTTCCCAAGTTATCACCGCGCGACCTGAGCCACCACCATGAATTAGTGCCATCCGACAACTGCGCTATACGTCCGGAGTTGTACTGGTCATCAATTGACCGGGCGTCTTTCGGCCTGTTCTTGAGCTGCCCGCTGTCGCCGAAGTATCTTACAGCCTCTTCAATGCTTAGTAAAAACACCTTATCTCTGGTCTCGCGGCCATCGGATATGTCGAACCACGGATTCCCCGGTGTGGTTACTATCCTCTCGCGGATCAATGCTTGCTGGTCTTCCGTGAATTCATTCAGAAAATCACCATTGAGGTATTCGCGCAGATCACTTTGAGCCCATCCAGTCATTCCGGACTCACTGTCGAAAGCGCGGCGCTCAATAACAGTCTCTGTAATAATCAACGCCCTATCATCCGCCGTCGCGAGAACCTCCCAGGTATACTTTCCGAATTGCAGGTTTTCCGTTTGGCCTTGATTGATTCTCGCGACTGTCTCAGAAGCGTCATATGTATTGCCGTTTGGATTGGCGCTTGAATTTGCGTCCGGACTGTTGCCTTGGCCGTTAGCCTGGTCTCCGCCAGGATTGTCGCCCGCATTTCCATTCCCGCCGTCGGTAGAGGTGTTATCAGGATCGTCGCTTGAGTCGGAGTCCCGGCCGGGTAGTGTTTGTTCCTGCCCCCCGGGCATGGTTTGCCGAGACGTTGAGGAGGCAGCGTTGTCCACAAGCGATGACTGGGATCCGCTGTTGATCCTTTGATTGACAAATATGATAAGTACGATAATGGCTGCCGTAACGGCCACGCCGATCGCGATATAGAGCAGCTGTTTTTTTGTGCCGGGTTTTGAGTTTGACTTTGAGTTTGACTTTGAGGCTGACTTTGAAGAAGACTTTGGCTTAGACTTTGGGTTCCCCTTTGAGGCAGCCTTTGATGTTCGGGCTGTTGATCCGGCTTTGCCTTGTTTGTCTCCGTTCCGCTTTGTCTTCGCACCGTCATGCCTGCTGGAATCCTTTGGGGTATTGCCGCTTATCTCATCCCCGGCGCCGGGAGCGTCAGAGGCTTCGTTTTGCTCAGTTTGTCCGGAGTCAGTGCCTGGCGCATCGGATAATGGTATTTGGCTGTGCGACGGTTCGCCGCCGGCATACTCTTCCGGGGTTATTCGCGCATCCTCGAATTCGCGGAAAATGTCTTCCAGTTCTTCGTTGTCACGTTTATTTTGTTCACTCATATGTTTTCCTCCTCTTTTGCGCCCTTTCTGGTTCCCGGACCATATGCTTTGCGCTGATAGTAATTAAACGGTATTATAACAGAATATCAGCGGTATTTACACAATGTAACAATAATTTATCAATTTACGGTACCTTTCGGGTATCTTATGTAACTGTATAAACTATAGCCCAAAGAACGCCCATCCGGGGCGGCATATTCCGATTTGCTTCGTTCAGTTCCGGTAGTTCTAATTAGCGCTCGACAAAACGGGAGTTTTGTAATAGTATATTATTGCTGATAATGATTGGCCGATAACCGGGGACGGCCGCTGTTTTGGTGAAAGGTAAGGAGGAGACTTATTTCATGAGGCTTATTTATGAGGGGAAGACTAAGACGGTTTTTGATCTTGAGAACGGTTATTATATGCTCAGATTCAAGGATGATGTTACGGGGACTGACGGGGTGTTCGATCCGGGCGCGAATACTGTCGGGCTTTCGATCGAGGGCATAGGGCGCGCGGGGGTGCGGCTTACGGATTTCTTCTACAATAAGATCAACGAGGCCGGGTTGCCGACGCATTTTGTCAGCGCCGATATAGAAAGGGCGGAAATAACCGTGCTGCCAGCCGTGAAATACGGGAGCGGGCTGGAGGTCATTTGCCGGTACCGCGCCGTCGGGAGTTTTCTGCGTCGTTTCGGTATATACGTAACGGAAGGGCAGAAGCTTGACGCTTTGATCGAGGTTACGCTCAAGGACGATGATAACGACGATCCGCCGATCACGCGCAGCATTCTTGAGATGTTAAACATCATGACCGGGGAGGAGTACGATTCGATCGAATTCCTGACAAAGAAGATATCGGCGCTTATAAGCGATATCCTCGCTGACAGGAATCTTGAATTGTATGATATAAAGCTGGAGTTCGGCCGCGTTGACGGGCGTGTCTGCTTGATAGATGAGATTTCCGGCGGCAACATGCGCGTATACCGCGAAGATGGCAAGATTGTCGAGCCTATGGAGCTTGTGCGGTTGATCCTGGAAGAGGATAGCGTGGAGAGTGAGGAGGAAGATACGGATAGTGGGGCGCAGGACGCTGATGGTTGAGCGCATCGAGAGAGTGCGGGCCCGGATGAATGCGCGCGTCGCGACGATTTGCCCTGAACGGGCTGAGATCATCACGGCATGCTTCGCCCGGACTGAGGGGGAACCCATCGTGCTCCGGCGCGCGAAGGCGTTTGCACAAATCCTCGACAATATGACGGTGTATATCGAGCCGGATATGCTCATCGTCGGCAATCAGGCGGGCGCGAACTTCGCGGCGCCTGTTTTTCCTGAGTATTCATTCGACTGGGTGATTAAGGAGCTTGACGAGTTTGAGCATCGTTCCGGTGACAGTTTCAAAATTTCCGAACGGACCAAGGAGCGCTTGCGCAGGCTTGAGGACTATTGGGCGGGCAAGACACATAAGGAAGAGGTGATGAAAAACCTCCCGCCCGTCAATATCCTGGCTGAGAAGCAAGGCGTGCTGCATCGCGGCGGCATATCCATGTCGGGCGACGGGCACATCATTCCGAACTACGAGCAT
>Ga0123353_10003657_pt1 | contig 19499 bp, 13 predicted proteins | sample TergutLab28metaG_3_FD_92763 | JGI IMG/M metagenome (GOLD analysis project Ga0123353, IMG submission 92763) | Labiotermes labralis P3 segment gut microbial communities from Petit-Saut dam, French Guiana - Lab288 P3 | ecosystem: Host-associated > Arthropoda: Insects > Digestive system > Gut ... | reverse complement strand
TGCCGAGCTTGTGATGCCGTGGCAAAACGGCCAAGGACCGACACGGCCCGCTTGCCTATCGACCGGGTATTTACCATTGATGGGGCGGGCACGGTGGTCACGGGAACGCTTTGGGAAGGCTCTATCGCGCACGATAACGTGCTGGAGCTGTGGCCTTCAGGTGCCCGTGCGCGTGTGCGCTCGATCCAGGTCCATGGTGCCTCGTGCGCAAAGGCGGTTGCCGGACAACGGGTCGCCCTTAACCTAGGTGGCGTGAAGCACGGCGACGTGTCACGCGGCGATGTGCTCGCAACGCCCGATGCTTTGCATGGGGTAGCGCGGTTTAACGCGCACCTGCGGTATCTAGGACTGCCGAGAGAGCGGGCCGAGTGCCTTGAGTGTGGCCGACAAGTCCATGTCCACCATGGCACACGCGAGGTAATAGGACGCATAAAGCTGCTGCACGAGAACTGCACCCCCGCACCATTGGAGCCTGGTGAGACTGCCTTTGTCCAGCTGTACCTGGACGACCCTTTGCCTTTGCGGTTTGGGGACCGGTTTATCATCAGAAGTTTCTCGCCGCTTTTCACCATTGGCGGCGGACAGGTGCTAGAGACCGATGCAAGCCCACGAAAACGGGTGGATGCCGGTGAGCTTGATGTCTTGGATGGTTTGCGTCGCAAGGATTTTGAAGCGGTCCTTCCGGATCTTGCTACCATCCGTGGAGTACCCGTGACGGCAAATGCGTTGGCAAACAAAGTGGGGATCACAGAGGCCGACGCGGCAAAGATACTGGATAGGTCGTTACTTGCGCACGTGAAGACTGCACAAGAAACCATATACCTTTCTGCCGAGGCGCTTAAGCAGACATGCTCGCGTATCGAGGAAGAGCTGCTCGCGTTTCATAAGGCCAACCCTCGCGCTCTTGACATCAGTGTCAGGGCTTTGATGCGCCTGGTATGGCAGCAGGCGGACTCCCCTCAAGCGCAGGCTTGGACCGACTCCCGCTTTGAGGCGGTGCTCGCCACCATGGCGCAGGCAGGAACGCTTTGCGTTGAGGCAGGGAAAGTACGCCACGCGCAGGCGGCCTCCTCGGCGCAAGCGCTCCATGACCAGGTCGCGGAAACACTGCTGACACGCCTGGACGAACAGGGGCTCATGGTCGAGGGCATCTCGGCTTTAGCGAGCGCCCTGGAACAGCCGATCCCGCTTATAGCGCAGGTCTTGGGAGAACTGGTGCGCTCAGGGCAGTTGGTGCGCCTGGCGAGTGACTTTCATTTCACAAAGCGGCACATACAGGCCGCCGAAAAACAACTGCGAGACGGTTTAGGCGCGAATGCACCAGGAAAGGACGGTCTTACCGCAGCCGAGGTACGCGACCTTTGGCAAGTGAGCCGCAAATATGCCATCCCTTTACTTGAGTACTTCGATGCCCAAGGCATTACCAAGCGCGAAGGAGAGCTGCGGTTCTTAGCCTGAGAACAGCCTGGGACAGCCTGGGGGACAGGGCTTGGTTTGTCTGATGGGCGATGAGCGGGGGCTTGGCTCTGAGGGACAGGACTCGGTTGGCTCTGGTGAGCAGGGCTTGACTGATCCTCCAGGCGTTTTCCTGATATCAGTTAGCCCAGCGCGGATCCTCTGCCCCCTCCGCACTTTTGCCGTCGTCCTTAGCTTTTTCCAAGCAGCGCCGCCATACCGCTTCCTCGAGCCCGGCAAGCGCAATGGCTTCCAGCCTTAAATCGACCTCGTCGGGGTTCTGAATGTCTTTTTCAACAAGAATCTTCTGCGTCTTGCTGCAGGCACGACAGAAGTAGATGCGGCGTTTTTCATCGCCCTCATCAAAGTGGTAGCTCAAATCAGTCTGTGAACGACTGCCGCAATGTGTGCAACGGATGCGCTGATACGGCCATTGCGTCTCACAGAACGCGCACCAGAGCTCACGCGGACTCCCGTGCAGCTCATCCGTCTCTTTTAAGATGCCGATTTCTGCCGGCTGTCCACAGACAGGACAGCTGCCGTCTTTCGCCTCAATGCCTTCGGGAAGCGTGATCTGCGATGCCGCTGCACATGCTGTCGGGCCTAAAACCGTGATGACACCCAGCTGCAAAGCAAACCAGGAATCGCTGCCCAACTCCAAACCCAACTCTTTCGACAGCCGCGCAATCAACATCTGTGGTTCTGTGAACGCCTTCGCGAGATCACTGTCAGCCAGCTGTAAAAGCACCTCTTTTTCAAGCTTTTCCGCCACTTCAGCAAAGTCGGACTGGCTAGAAGCCAGATAGCGTATGACAGGGGCAAATGCCTCGCGGAAAAAATCGGCGGTCATCTGCGGCTGCTCGTGGGCAAAATAGGGCTTATCGCTTAGCGACTCTGCGTCAGGGCCCGTCTCTTGCAGAGCCCACTCTAAAACAGGCACTGCAGCACGCACCTTCCAGAGTCCACCAAGAAAATCGCAGAACTCCTCTCTCAGGGTGCCACGGTACCTATTGATTGACTCAATGCCGGTGTGGGCTATCACAAAAAACACCCTTTCTTTTTGCCGCGTACTCTTCTGCCACTGCCGCGTACTCTTCTGCCATGCAGCTGCACCGCCCAAAAACCCCAAGGTGCCCCAACACCCCGATTAAAGATGAGGGCCGCGATGGGCCGCTGGGGGCAGTGAGTCACCGAGACAAAGCAGCCTCGGTGACTCACTATCAAAGACGATGTCGTCTTACTTCACGACAACATTTTCCCCGGAAGTCAACTCTTCCTCAGCCCAATGACCCCAGTGGTACAGGGCATCGGCCTCTAGCACATAGCCATCGCCGAACATGACCCGCGGGAGACGCCGATACGGCTGGAACATGCCAGCTCCCAAGTACAGGTGCAAGACAAACTCGACCCCCATACCAAAGAACGCTAAGTCATGACCGAACTTTGACAGTTGGAACAGCCAAAGCGGTATCGTGCCAGGCCCCACCCACAGCAAGATGCCGGTTATCGCAATGACTAGAATCAGGAAGTACATGACCATGTCAGAGATGCGCTGCCCTGATTTCACGAAATGCTGCTTGGGCATGTGGTACTTCTTCGGATTGAAAAGATACGCGAAGAAGTACTTCATGAAGACTTTGTCGTCATCATCCCACTTGCGGAAAAGGTTCTTCATCGAGTGCACAAGGTTTTGCGGGGCTATCGCGTAGCTTAGCAGTGGGATCGCAACAAACGCGGCACCAAACACCCGATGAAGAAGCGTGGTAACCCGCAAAGCATCGATGCCGAGCGCCTTACCTGCTCCGGGAACAAAGAGGCACAGACCCGTCAGCATCAACGAGACACCGCAAACTGCATATGCCCAGTGAGCCAAACGAGCCCAAAAGTCATGGCGCTTGATATAAGTTGCCATCTATTTCTCCCCCTTTCCGGAAGCCGCTTTCTTCTTGTCGGATGCAGCACGCTCCACGGGCGCATCAGGATCCATAGGCTTATCGTTATCGTAGCTCACGCCTGTCTTCGGATCGAAGCGGTACTGGTCGGCATCGTAGCTACTTCCTCGGCCACCCATAAACGAGGCAAGCGTTACGCCGAGCATGCCTAACGCACCGATGCCCATGATCGGCGGAATATAGCGTTCCACCTTCGTCAGCAACGGAACCTGAGGATCCTTCGGCTCACCATGGGCCTCTGCCCCATGGGGCAGGACGGAAATAACGCCGAGGCCACCCATTTCGTCAATGCCGTAGACGACTGCACTTGGGAAGCGGTCTTTAATTGCAGCCGCACGCTCTTTTGCCGCCGTGACCATCTCGTCGCGGGAACCGAATTGCAAGGCTCCCGTAGGACAAGTGCTTACGCAGGCAGGTGCGCGGTCGTTCTGCAAACGGTCTTGGCAAAGCCAGCACTTCTTGGATTTGCCGTCGCGCCCGCTATGCGGAACCTTGAACGGACACGCTGCGACGCAGTACTTACATCCTATGCATTTGCCGGCATCGATAACGGTGGAACCGTTGTCCTCCTTATGACAGGCCCCCGAGGGGCAGATCGACACGCAGGGGGCTTCCGCGCAGTGTTTGCATGCGTCACGCCCCATGGCGATCCCCACAGTGCCCGGACTTGGCTCGACATCGGCAATGCGGATACGAAGCCACGTGTCACCGTCATTTTGTATCGGGTTCTCTAATGAGCCAGAAAACGGTGTCTTGCTGTAATCAAGCGGGGCAGGCAACTGGTTCCACTGCTTGCAGTTGACCTGGCAGCCTTTGCAACCACTGCACTTTGATGCATCAAAAAGGATTGCGATCTCGTTAGCCATTGCCATTTTTATCACCCCACCTTCCTGATATCGACAAGGAAGGCTTTTGATTCAGGGATAAAGGTGTTGGCATCTCCGGCATTGTAGGTAAGCACATTTGCCGGAGCACCAGTCGCCATACCTTTGCGGCCCCAGTGCCATGGCATGCCGATCTGGTGGACAGTCTTCCCGTCAATCGTAAGAGGCTTAACGCGCTTGGTGACCAGGGCATACACTTCGATCTTGCCACGATCGTTGAATACCTCGACCTTGTCCCCGTTGTTAATGCCGTGCTCCCCAGCGAGCTCTTCAGATATCTCGACAAACATGTGCGGCATTATTTCTGCAAGCCAAGGGGCATTCCGCGTCATCGCACCCGTCTGCCAGTGCTCAACCACACGCCAAGTCGTGCAAAGGATGGGATATTTATCCCTTGACCCGAACTTGCTGGACTCCGCAAACACCAAGGCAGCCGGGTTGTTCTGCGTTCCGGACAACACGTTGTCCACCGGCGACTCCATCGGCTCATAGTGCTCAGGGAACGGGCCGTCGTTCATGCCAGGTGCATACAGGCGGGCTACCAGCTCCCCTGTCATGAAAAAGCCCGGGCATTTCTCTGGCGCGTTGCCGACATTGATCGGCTTGCCCTCGGCATCCACGGCCTGCTGGCCAGTCGTTGGATCCATGACCGCTGTCTGGAAGCCAAAGTCCGGCACGTCGTTGCGGTCCCAGTTGCTGCCATTCCAACTCACGAGCACGCGGTCGGAGTTACGTGGCTTACCGGTATCTTTAAACGTAGATGCACGGTTGTAGATAATGCGGCGGTTCATCGGCCACGACCAGGCCCACTGCGGGTACTGGCGTAGACCGCCCTGTAATCCCGCAACCGTCTGGTCGCTGTCATCGCGCGCACCGCACGGCTGAGCGGTAGGATCGTCGAAGGCATCATTGTTGTTGTAATAGCCTGACAAGATCCAGCATATACATGCCGTCGAGCCATCTGCTTGTAATTTTGAAAGGTTGAGCAGAAGCGACTTGTCTGCGGTGGAGTAACCGTTGATTGCCCGAGCCGCAAGACGGACATCAAACTCCCCGTGCTCATCAAGGTAATCCCAGGTGAGATTCAAGATAGGATCAGCGAAGGGGCCTGGATCCTTCTTGTACTCCTCTTGCAAGGCATGGATGAGCAGCGTCATGATCTCGCCGTCGTCCCTTGCCTCACCGGGGCCTTCGGTGGCCTTATAGCGCCACTGCAGCCAACGTCCAGAGTTTGAGACCGTGCCCTGCTTCTCAAGGTGGGCCTTTGCTGGCAGCATGAATACCTCTGTATTGATATTTTCGGGCTGTGCCTTTTCTCCTTCGACCAGCGGGTTCTCCCAGAACGCCGCCGTGTCAGTCTCAAACAGGTCAATGCATACAAGCCAGTCAAGCTTCGCCATAGCGCTGCGCTCGAAGTTCACGTTCGCGCCGCCGACCGCCGGGTTCATGCCCCAGCAAAACATACCCTTGACCTGGCCTTTATCCATGCCCTCGAAGATGCTCAGGAACGAATAGTTCCCATCGCGCTTTGGAAGGTAGTCATAGCAGAAGTCGTTTTCGACCGTAGCGTGATCCCCCCAGTACTCCTTGAGGAGCGAGACTAGGAACTTCGGTTTATTCGACCAATAGCCACTGTGGATCGTCTCCGTCTCGTTGTAAGCACGAAGCGTGGGATGAATGGCCTCGGTCGGAGAAGCCAGATATCCGGGCAAGGTATCGAACAGCAGGCCGAAGTCGGTTGAGCCCTGTACGTTCGACTCACCACGAAGCGCTGCGACCCCGCCACCTGCAACGCCCATGTTCCCCAACAGCGTCTGAAGGATCGAAAGGCCACGGATGTTTTGCGAACCGTACGTATGCTGGGTGATACCCATAGCATAGAGCCAGACCAGGCTCTTGTCGTCGCTGGAGGTGCTTGCAACAAGTTCGCACACTTCTTTGAAGTCGGCTTGCGATATGCCGACGACCTGCTCGACTGCCTCTGACGTATAGCGCCCAAAATGCTTTTTGAGCAGCTGGAACACGCAACGCGGATCCTCAAGCGTCGGATCCTTCTTGATGACTTTTACCTTTGGCGGCGTAAACTCTGGCACACCGGCACCCTTGGCCCACGCATACGGGGCCCCGGCAGAGGTGTCCCACTCTGTCTCGCTCTCAACCTGATAGGACCACTGGGTCTTATCGTAGGACTTCTTTCCATCTGCTTCCGTCCAACCGGAGAACATGCCGTCTTCAAAGCTGAACGTATCTGAGATGAGATACGACGCATTGCTCCAATTCAGCACATAATCTTTGTTGTACAGGTCGTTTTGCAGCAGATAATTGATAAGGCCGCCGAACAAGGTGATATCTGTGCCGACGCGCATCGGGTAATACGCATCTGCTACAGAAGCGGTACGCGTGTAGCGCGGGTCGATGACGATGAACTTCGCGCCTCTTTCGCGAGCAATGTTGATGTGACGCATGCTTGCAGGATGGTTCTCGGCGTTATTCGCACCACAGCACACGATAACATCGGAGTTCGCCATGTCGTTCCAGTGGTTGGTCATGGCACCACGCCCAAATGAGTTTCCAAGACCGGAAACGGATGGGCTGTGTCAAATACGGGCCTGATGTTCCAAATAGAGGATACCCATCGCACGCGCCAGCTTTGACAGCGCAGCACACTCCTCGTTGTCCAGGCCCGCGCCGCCGAGCTGCGCGATAGCCTTCGTCCGATTGACCGTCACACCGTCGGCAGTCTTGGTCTCAAATGTCGCATCGCGCGTCTCTTTGACCTTCGCTGCTATCTTTTCAATTGCCCAGTCCCACTCGACCTCTTCCCACTTCGTGCCGCCAGCAGCGCGATACATCGGCTTCTGCAGACGGTTTGGGTTCGGGGTAAGCTCCCCGGTCTCAGGGTCATAGACGTTCAGCATGTTGAACTGGGACACGCCCTTAGAGCACATACCTCCCCGATTAACGGGGTGGTCGGGGTCGCCTTCAAACGCAACCATTTTTCCGTCGACGACAGAGGCAATGCCACCGCAACCGACACTACAAAAACAGCATATCGACGTTGATTCCTTGGCATCTTTAATGCGGTACGAAAGATCGGTCTCAGCCGCAAAACCAGGTGCAGTCCCGCTGAGGCTTGCAAGCGAGCTAGCCGCGAATGCCGTTCCCAGCACTCTGAAAAAATCACGGCGAGTCACTTCATACATAGGCATCTCCTTTCGAGGCATATCAGTCATTTTGCAGTTTCCAGCTGTTGCGTAACGCACATGACTCTTGTAATGCTTCCGGAAATGCTTCCGGATCACCAAACACTCGTGCCTTAACGTTACCCCCCCTCGGCACTTTTACCGGCTGAATCGCATAGCAAAAAGCGCCGCTCCTTTGCGGCGACGCTTACTACCCGTTGGATTCATTCCCTGCCCATTTACCCCGCTGCTTATTGTACTGCTTGTCGTGCCTTATTTGCTATAGGCTTCCCCGAACAGTTTTCCCCGGCGATCACGGTTTTTCGGCAGCGATTTTTCTTGCAAACTCCTCGATGCCCATGGCACCGATGTCACCCGCCGCACGCTCTCTGACCCCCACGCCCTGGCTTTCGACCTCTTTGTCCCCTACGACCAGCATGTAGGGGACTTTTTGCGCCTGCGCTTTGGCGATTTTCACGCGCATGGGCTCGTTCTGGCCTGAGACCTCGACACGCACATCCTTTGCAGAAAGCAGCTCTGCAACGCCCTCGGCGTACTGAAGGTGCCGATCGGCGATCGGGATGATGACCGCCTGCACCGGGGCAAGCCACGTGGGGAATGCCCCCGCGTAATGCTCGATAAGGATGCCGAAAAACCGATCCAGGCTGCCGAGGATGGCGCGATGCAGCATAAAGGGTTGCGCCTCCGAGTTGTCCGCGGTGCGGTAGGTCATGTTAAAGCGCATCGGATTGTTGAAATCGACCTGTATCGTGGAGGTCTGCCAGGTGCGGCCGATGGCATCGCGGAGCTTGATATCGATCTTGGGGCCGTAGAAGGCACCGTCGCCCTCGTTGATGTCAAACTCCATGCCGCGCTGCCGCAAAGCAGCCATGAGTGCCTCGGTCGCCTGCTCCCACTCATCGTCAAAGCCCTGGATCGACTTCTCGGGACGGGTCGAGACCTCGGCGGTGTACTCAAAACCAAAGACATCGTTCACGTAATCGACCAGGTCGAGCATCTTTACAGCCTCGGGGGTCACCTGCTCGGCGGTACAGAAGATGTGTGCATCATCCTGGGTGAACCCGCGTGCCCGCATAAGGCCGTGCACCACGCCTGAGAGCTCATGCCGATAGACCGTCCCGAACTCGAACATCCGGATGGGCAGGTCCCGATAGGATCGCACATCATTGTTGTAGACCATGATGTGCCCAGGGCAGTTCATCGGCTTGATGCCGTAATCGTTGACGCGGCCCTCGCCCTCGTCGACCTGGAAGAAGTACATGTTCTCTCGGTAGTTGTCCCAATGCCCTGATATCTTCCAGACATCGGCCTTGTACACGTGCGGGGTAATGACTTCGACGTACCCACGACGGTATAGCTCGACCCGCAGCCACTCCTGGATGATGCGCAGGACACGCGCCCCTTTGGGGTGGTAGAGCGGAAGTCCGGCACCCGCCTCCTCGTGCAGGGAGAACAGGCCGAGCTCGCGTCCCAGCTTGCGGTGATCCCGCTTCTCGGCCTCCTCGATGCGGTGCAAATAGGCATCCAGGTCCTTTTGCTTGAACCAGGCGGTTCCGTAGATGCGTTGCAGCATCGGGCGGTTCGAGTCGCCCCGCCAGTACGCGCCGGCGACCTTCATGAGCTTAAAAGCACCTATATGACCCGTGCTGGGGATATGCGGCCCACGGCAAAGGTCTGTGAACGCCCCCTGCGAGTACGTGGAGATCGCCTCGCCCTCGGACAGCTCGGCGATGAGTTCTTTCTTGAGCGGCTGCTGCTCGAACGCATCAAGCGCCCCAGCACGGTCAAGCCTGGCGTGCGTGAAGCCCTGTTCCTCGGCGATGATCTCGCGCATGCGCCCCTCGATCGCCTCAAGGTCCTCAGGGACAACCGGGCGGCCGATCTCGATGTCGTAATAGAACCCGTCGCCGATCGACGGCCCTATGCCGAACTGGGCCGAGGGGTAGAGGTCTTTGATCGCCCCCGCCATCACGTGCGCCGCCGAGTGCCGGAGGATACTTAGGGCATCAGGGCTTTTCTCGGTGATGATCTCGACGGTCGAGCCATCGGCCAGGACATAGTCAGTGTCTACAAGGCTCCCGTTCACCCGACCGGCTAAGGCTGCCTGGGCAAGACGCGGGCCGATAGCCGAGGCAAGATCGATAATGCGCGACCCCTCTGGGACCTGCTTTTCGCTTCCGTCTGGAAGGCGGACGGTGACCTCGGCCATCATGGCTGCCTTGTCTTGCAGTACGGGCAGACGCCCCAGTTAAGCTTAAGCGCACGCCCACACTCGACACAGGGGTTCCGCAATTTCTTCATGCAGTGTGGGCAGACGAGGAAGTCCGATTCGATCGGCTTAAAGCACGCGGCGCAGTTCTCGTATTTCCGGCTGAGCTCTACCTCTTTGGCATGGATCTCCAGATCCCGCTCCCGGGCATCGAGCATGAACTCGGGAGGGCGGGCCACCAGGTAGACAATGAGTCCGGCTATGGGGAACGGGAACACCGCAAGCGCCCATAGCCACGCCATGGCCCCCCGATGAGTGGCATCACGAAACGTCCAGAACACGAGCGCCAGATGCAAGATGATCGCAAACAGCACACAGAGGCGTTGCGAAAAAATAAATGCGGGATGCGTTATGATCGGTTCAAGCAGTTCGCCCATCGAGACCTTATGCCTCCTCTGGTAAACCCAGCCCCTGCGGTGCCACACTCCAAAGCCCTGTAGCACCACACTTCAACAACCGTACCTCGTGCCACACTTCAACAGCCATACCTAATAGCCATACTTCACTTTAATACACGCGGTGGATTTTAGCAGAACCGCGAAGGTGACCGGGAATATGCCTTGATCGCCTCGGCGGCGGTATAAAGACTGCCGGTGGCAACGGAGCCGACAGGGTTTGTGCCCACCGCAAGCCCGATTCCAGCAGCCACGCTGTCCGCGACCCCTGGGCGCAGCCCGGTAACCTCCTTTACCGCCGCAGCAAGATCATCGGCGGGAAGCGCCCGGGGGGTGGGCAGAGCCACACAAACGAACGAGGAGACGGCCTTCGCAAGCGCAGAGACGATACCGGTGGCATCCTTGTCGGCAAGGATGCCGAGGACGACCGTCGGTCGCACGTCGGGCTTAGGCCAGGCCGCTACAATCGCTTCTGCAAGCATGATGGCCGCCTGGGGGTTATGGGCACCATCGGCGACAAGCCATGGCTTCTCGGCTAAGACCTGGAAGCGCCCGCGGAGGACGAGCGGGCGCACGGATCCCCGAAGGGCGGCTGGATCGAGCCTGCGGTCAAGGTACGCCTCAGCAGCAGCGACCGCCGCGGCGATATTGGCCGCTTGGTATGCGGGCGCAACCATCTCGATGTGCTCATACGTCCCAAAGGCACCTTCGATATCAAGCCTGAGGATCCCATCCGGGGCCTGGGGTCTGGCCGTGACATCAAAACGCACCGTCTTATCCTCTGGGACGGGGCTCGGCTCACCAAAACACCTGACCGCCCGAACGGATCCGGACACGCCCATTGCGGCAGCGCGTTTTAAAAAGACCCTTTCGATGCCGACAGTCCCCGGGCCAAGCACCGTCGCCGAACACCCTTTGATCACGTGCGCCTTGTCGTAAGCGATCCTCTCACGCGTGCTGCCGAGGTACTCGGTGTGGTCAAGCCCTACACCGGTGATAACCGAGACCCGAGGCGAGACCACGCTTGTTGCATCCCATCGGCCACCCATTCCCACCTCAAGCACCGCAGCCTCGACTCCACACTCGCGGTATGCCCAGAGACAGGCCGCTGTCACAAGCTCGAAATGGGTCGGTTCGACCTCGGCAGAGCGGGCAGCTTCGAGCGCATGCGCGACCGCCTCGGCAAACAGCTCCTCTGAGATCTGCGCGCCCCCGCCCTCTATCCGATCCGTCTCGGATAGCAGCGCCGGGCTCGTGTAGGTCCCCGTATGAACGCCGTGAGCCTCAAGGATCGCCGCAACAAGGCGGGTGACTGATGTCTTCCCGTTGGTGCCGGTAACCTGGACGCTATTGAAGGCATCCTGCGGGTTGCCGAGCCTCTCGGCAATCGAACGTATCGGCTGAAGTGACGGGCGGATGCCAAAGACAAGCGCGCCCTCTAGCGCTGCCAGTGCCGCTTCGTAGCCGCTTTGTGATTCAGCGGAAGCGCCCATGCCTTTGATCTGCCTGCTTTCCGCTGCTCGCTTTAGCCAGGGCCGCCCTCGGCTGCCCTACGGCTCACGCTAACTCGGCAAGCTGCCCTTCGAGAAGCGCCAGCGAACCGGCGATCTCAGATGCCTTGGCACGGTCCTTGGCAACGATCGCCGGTGCCGCTTTTGCAAGAAAACCCTCGTTGGATAGTTTTTTCTCAAGCTGCGACAGGCTTGCTGCAAGCTTGTCGCGCTCCTTGGCAAGCCGCTTTTCCTCCACCTCAAAGTCGACAAGCCCCTCCAAGGGCACGTATATCTCCATCCCCGCGGCAATGACCGTTGCCGAATGCGGAGGCTTGGCGGTATCGGTCGCAACACCAAAACCAGAGATGCCCGCAAGCGCTGCAAGCGTGCCGAACTCGCCTCTTACCCAGCCGCTCTCAGCCTCGCTGCCGGTCTTTATCTCGATATGCAGCTCTTGGCGCGGCGAGAGCTTGTAGCGGGCCCGCACTGCACGGATGCCGGTGATGACCTCTATGAGGCGCGAGACGGAGCGCTCGGCCTCCTCATCGAGGAAGCTGGCAAGCATGGATGCCTCCGGCCAGGCGGCGACCATGAGCGAAGGTGGTGCGTCCGCGCACGTCCGGGGCAGCTTGCGCCAGATCTCCTCGGTCACAAACGGCATCATGGGGTGAAGCAGCCGCAACGCACGGTCGAGCACAAAGACCAGGTTGCGCTGAACAGCGAGGCGCTCTACGGGATCGTCTGAGGCGAGCCGGGCTTTTGACAGTTCAATGTACCAGTCGCAGAACTCGCTCCAGAAAAAGTCGTAGAGGTCCCGTGCGGCTTCCCCGAACTCATAGGCGTCAAGACCCTTGCCTACGCGGTCGGCCAGCTTTGCCAGACGGGAGAATATCCAATGATCGACAACCGTTGTCGGAACGGCCTCGCCGGGCTCATGCCCCTCAAGATTCATCAGGACGAACCGGCTTGCATTCCATATCTTGTTCGCAAAGTTGCGTGAAGAGAGCAGCTTTTCTTCAGAGAACCTGATGTCCTGGTTGCCTGTGACCTGAAGCATAAGGCCAAAACGCATGCCATCGGCACCGTAGTCCTCCATCAGGTCAAGAGGATCGACGCCCGTTCCGAGGGACTTGCTCATGCGCTTTCCCTCGGCATTAAAGACCGTCGGGTGGATGATCACGTCATCAAAAGGAACCTGCCCGCCAATGAAGCGCATCCCGCTCATCACCATGCGCGCAACCCATAAAAACAGTATGTCCCGCGCCGTGGAGAGCACCGCGGTGGGATAAAAGTAGTCAAGCCGCTCATCGCGCTCGGGCCAACCAAAGACAGCAAACGGCCAAAGCTGCGAGGAGAACCAGGTGTCTAAGACATCCTCGTCCTGACGCACCGCAGACCCGCAGTCTGAGCAGACCTCTATCCCGTCCACCGACGCAACGGTGCTCCCGCAGGCATCACAATAGTAGACCGGTATTCGATGCCCCCACCAAAGCTGCCGAGAGATGCACCAGTCATGGATGTTCTCCATCCAGTGGAAATAAACGTTCTCCCAGCGCTTGGGATGAAACGCCACGCGTCCGTCCCGCACCGCCTCAATAGCCGGGGCTGCCAAAGGCTTCATGTCCACAAACCACTGGTCAGAGAGCCACGGCTCGATCACCGTATGACAACGGTAGCAGTGTCCTACCGCATGGCTGTGCTCGTCGACCTTTACAAGCAGCCCGGCAGCATCCAGGTCTGCAATCACCCGCGTGCGCGCCTCATAGCGCTCAAGCCCCATATATGCGCCACCGGCCTCGGTGATGGTGGCATCTGCGTTCATGATGTTTATCTTCTCGCAGCCGTGACGCTCGCCTATCTCGAAGTCATTAGGGTCATGGGCGGGGGTCACCTTTACGGCACCGGTTCCAAAGGAGGGGTCGACGTACTCATCCGCCACGACCGGGATCTCCCTGCCGAGAAGGGGAAGCGCCACAGTCGCGCCCACTATGTCCTTGTAGCGCTCATCATCAGGATGCACCGCTACGCAGGTGTCGCCGAGCATGGTCTCCGGGCGCGTGGTTGCCACGACCAGATGATCGATGCCCCCCACCGGCTTTTTGAGCGGATAGCGGATGTGCCACAGATGCCCAGGAAGGTCCGCATGCTCGACCTCGATATCGGAAAGGGCCGTCGCACAGCGCGGACACCAGTTGATGATACGGTTGCCCCGGTAGATCAACCCGCTCTCAAACCAGTCCACAAACACTTTGCGGACAGCCTTTTGGTAACTCGGGCCCATCGTGAACCACTCATCCGAGTAGTCACACGAGCATCCCATGGCCTTGAGCTGGCTGATGATGGTCGACCCATGCTCGCGACGCCATTCCCAACACGCCTCGATAAACGCCTCGCGCCCTATGTCGTGCCGCGTCTTGTTCTCGGCAGCAAGTTTTTGCTCGACCTTGTTTTGGGTAGCGATCCCCGCATGATCCGTGCCGACCACCCAGCGGGTAGGCCTTCCGAGCATGCGCTGACGCCGCACGATCACATCCTGGATGGTGTTGTTTAAGGCATGGCCCATATGGAGCGAGCCCGTTACATTTGGTGGCGGGATGACCACCGAGTACGGGCGCACGCCTTCGGCTGTCCCTGCCTCAAAATACCTTCCCTCAAGCCATGACTCGAAAACGGGAAGCTCGACGGCCTTTGGATCGTAGATGCTGGGCAACTCACTCACTTGAAAGCACCCTTCCGGCTTTATGCGTCCCTCGGATCCTTATGCGCTCTCAGCCCGCCCGCAACGGACAACGGTGGGGCCGACACTGCCTTCGACTGCCTCAGGAGTGATCACAATCTCCTCGATATCGTCTGCGCTCGGCAGCTCATACATAGTATCAAGTAGCATGTGCTCGCAGATCGAGCGAAGGCCCCTTGCGCCTGTGCCGCGCCGAATCGCCTGCTTCGCAATCGCTTGAAGCGATTCAGGGGTAAAGGTAAGCTTGACATCCTCAAGCGCGAAGAGGCGCTGATACTGGCGCACAAGCGCGTTTTTCGGCTCAGTGAGTATGCGGACAAGGTCGTTTTCGGAAAGCTCTTCGACGTGCGTGATCACGGGCAGCCGCCCCACGAACTCAGGGATCATGCCAAACTGGTGCAGGTCCTCGGGCAGCACCGAGCCTAATACCTGCATCTGCCTGTCGGTGTCCGCATCACCGAGTTCGGCGGTAAAGCCAACGCCTTTTTTGCCGATCCGGTCTGCAACGATCTTCTCAAGCCCGACAAACGCGCCACCTAAGATGAAGAGGATATTGGTCGTGTCAATGCGGATGAGGTCTTGCTGCGGGTGCTTGCGTCCGCCCTGGGGGGGAACCGCCGCCTCAGTGCCCTCAAGTATCTTGAGCAGCGCCTGCTGCACGCCCTCACCAGACACATCGCGGGTTATCGAGAGGTTCTCCGCTTTGCGTGCGACCTTGTCGATCTCGTCGATGTAGATGATGCCGACCTCGGCTCGCCCGATATTGAAATCTGACGCGGTGATCAGCTTGAGCAGGATGTTCTCCACATCCTCGCCCACATACCCCGCCTCGGTGAGCGCGGTAGCATCGGCAATTGCAAAGGGGACGCGCAACACACGGGCGAGCGTCTGGGCAAGAAGCGTCTTCCCGCAGCCGGTCGAGCCTAAAAGCAAGATGTTGCTCTTTGAAAGCTCGACCTCGTCGGCATCGGTGTCAGCATCAGACAGCGTCACGCGGCGGTAATGGTTATAGACCGCAACCGACAGGATCTTTTTGGCACGCTCCTGCCCCACTACGTACCTGTTAAGCATGTCATATATCTCAACAGGCGGGGGCAGCTCATCAAACATCAGCCCATCAAAAGTCTCTTCTGAGAGCTCGTCTTTAACCATGTCGGCACAGAGCTCGATACACTCATCGCAGATGTAAGCGCCAGTGCCAGCAATGAGCTTACGCGCATGGCGCTGGCTTTTGCCGCAGAAAGAACACGTAAGCTGATCGGATCCGTCTGTAGTTGTCGGCAACTCGCACCCTAGCTTTCTTTTGATTTACGGCTCTCAAGCACATCGTCGACAAGGCCGTATTTCTTGGCCTCCTCGGCATTCATGATGTTGTCCCGCTCGGTGTCCTGATGGATCTTCGCATTCTTCTGCCCGGTGTGCCGAGCCAGGATCGCATCAAGCTGCTCGCGGAGCCGAAGCATCTCTTTTGCCTGGATCTCGATGTCGGTGACCTGCCCCTGCGCACCGCCCCAAGGCTGGTGGATGAGCACCCTCGAATGCGGCAGCGCGTAACGCTTGCCATGGGCACCGGCCGCAAGCAGGAGCGCACCCATCGAGGCACACTGCCCGACACAGATCGTCGAGACATCGCATTTGATGAACTGCATCGTGTCATAGATTGCGAGCCCGGCGGTCACCGAGCCCCCCGGGGAGTTGATATAGAGGCTGATATCCTTCCCCGTGTCGGCACTCTCAAGATGGATGAGCTGTGCGATCAGCAGGTTTGCAACGTGATCGTCAATCTCCGTGCCGAGAAAAACGATGCGCTCGTTGAGCAGCCGGGAATAGATGTCGAAACTGCGTTCCCCACGCGATGTCTGCTCGACGACGATAGGGACAAGCTGCGCGTGCGCGTCGGGCAGTATGTCAGTCACTGCTCCTGCCCTTCGTGAGCGGCCTCATCGCCCTTGGAGACACCTGCGTCCTCTGCGCCAACACTATCGATATCGATAACCTCGGCTGCCTCAACGGCCTGCTCCTCTACAACCGTGACATGCTCGTCCAGCCACTGTAAGGCTTTGCGATGCGTGAGCCGATCACGGATCGCGTCTACCAGACCGAGCTGCTCCCAGCGTTGCCGCGCCACATCGACTGGCACGTCGCTTTCCTTGGCAATCAGCTTAAGCTCGCTCTCGACTTCCTCCTCAAGGACCTCTAGGCCCTCATGGCGGAAAAGGGCCTCAAGCGAAAGCTCTTCTTTCAGGTACTGCTCTGCCTCACCGAGTACCTCTTTCTCATACTGTTCCTTATCGATATCGCCACGCGAGGCGAAGTATATATCGAGAGGGATCTCGCGTTGCGCCAGCGTTTTGTACATATCGCGCAGCATTTGCTGCTGGCGCAGGACGATCATCACCTCGGGCACCGTGCCCTCGAAGCGCGAAGCCAACTTCTCAATCTGTTTCCGCTGACGGAGCAGCCTGTGCTTTTCCGCCCTCTCTGCGGCCAAGCGGTCCTCTATGTCAGAACGCAGCTCGTCGAGCGTCTCAAAGCCTCCCGTTTCAAGCGCAAATGCATCATCGGGCTCGGGCAGCACCTTCGCCTTTATCTCATGCAGCGTCACATCGAACCCCGCCACTTTTCCTTGATAGCGACGGTTCATCGCATTCTTGGAGACCGTGAACTCGATATGCCGCTCTTCGCCAAGCTTGGCACCGACCAGTGCTTTGTCAAACTCGGCAGGCATGTCCTCGCTGCCGAGCTCATACATGTACCTGTCCTCCGTGTTGCCTTCGTAGGGTTCCCCATCGAGCGTGCCCACAAACGACACGAGCGCGAAATCCCCCATTTCAAGCGCACGGTCCTCGATCGGCCTCAGCGTGGCAGACTGCTCCCTCAGCTCATCGATCTCACGGTCGATGTCCGCCCGCAAAGACGTATCGCTCGGCATCTCGACCTCAAACATACCGTAATCGGAGAGCTCACACTTTGGCCGAACGATGATCTCGACCTCATACGTGTAATCGCCGCCCAGTTCCGGAAGCTTGAGATCCTTCATCTCAGGCGACTTGAGCGGACGAAGCCCCTCGTTATCGATCGCCTGCGCATAGCTGCTGCCCACGATCAGCTCAGTTGCCTCGCCGAGGATGTACTCCAGCCCCAAACGCTGCTCAAGAACGGGTTTGGGTGCCTTGCCCCGTCGGAATCCGGGGAACCGGTACTTCCTGCCGACGGCCTTGTAGGTATCGTCGATCTGCTGGTCGACGACTTCGGCGGGTACCGTGATAGTAAGTCTTGCGACAGAACCCTCAAGTTGTTCCACGGAAACAGTAACCACAGGCCATGTCCTTTCAATCAGTCCCAACAAACCATATCGGCGTGCCTTTACACGAAAACACCAGATCACGCCAACACTAAAACCTCTAAGCGATGACACGCTTAAGCCCCGTAGGGCAAAACATCTACGAGGCTTAAGGAAAAGCTGCTATCTTACAGGTCGTAATACTTCTCAAACTCAAGCGGATGCGGCGCAATACTTACCTCTTCCGCATCCTTCCTGATCTTCCGGAGCTGGTTGTCGATCAGGTCCTGGCTGAACACCCCGCCGTTCAGCAGGAACTCATAATCCTTCTCAAGGGCATCGGCAGCCTCTTCAAGGGATTTCGGCAGGCTCTTTACGACTTTCTTCTCCTCTTCGGTCAAATAGTACATATTCTTATCGTACGGCCCGAATCCGAGTTTTATGGGATCAGACTTCCTCTGGATGCCGTCTATCGCTGCCATAATGATCGCCGAGAAGCACAGGTAGGGGTTTGCAGTCGCATCAGAGGGCCTGAACTCAAAGCGCTTGTCCTCAGGGCTCTTTGCGTAGCCCGGGATCCTGATGACCGCACTTCTGTTAGATGTCGCAAAGCAGATCGTGACAGGTGCCTCATAGCCCGGGACCAGCCTCTTGTATGAGTTAGTCGACGGGCAGGCAAACGCCGTTATCGCCGCTGCGTGCTCAAGGATCCCGCTGATCGCATAAAGCGCCGTTGGGCTCAGGTTCGAATACCCGTTCTCATCGTAGAAGATCGGCTTTCCCTCGTTGAACATGTGCATATGCACATGCATCCCGTTGCCACATTCCCCGTAAAACGGCTTAGGCATAAACGTGACCGTCTTGCCGTTTTGAATTGCGATATTCTTAATGAGGTATTTTAGTTTTTGTGTCCTATCGGCAACTTCTTTCAGCGTTGCAAACTCTATCTCAACCTCAACCTGGCCGGGCCCGCCGTTCTCTGAATGATGGTACTTCACGGGAATACCATAATCCTCGAGCACCCTGACCATCGTATTCCTCAAGTCGTAGCTGGCATCATAGGGCAGATCTGCGTGATAGCCCTTGTGGGGCAAGACCTTGTAGCCCTTATTGTTGGCAAACCCGTCGTACGGGCTGTCTATGGTGTTCCACCCCGCCTGGGCAGAATCGAGGTGCACCTCTATATGGTTGGTCTCATTGCGGAACTCGATGTTGTCCAAGACAAAGAACTCGAACTCGGGGCCAAAAAGACATTCGTCTGAGATGTCCGCGTCCTTCATAAACTGCTCTGCTTTTTCGGCAACGTACCTTGGGTCGCTCTCAAACCTCACATAGCCATCGTCGGTGATCCTGTATATGTCGCCGATCATTGAAAGTGTAGGAAGCTCAACAATTGGGTCGATAAATGCCGATGTAATATCAGGGATGAACACCATGTCCGATTTCTCAACAGTCAAAAAACCGTAGCTTGAGCCGTCAAACCCTATGCCTTTTTCTAAAAGTGCAGGGGTGAAACGCTCGACAGGAATGGAAAGGTGATGCCACTTCCCATCAAGATCGACCTGCTTAAAGTCGACCATCTTAATTCCTTGTTCTTTTATAACGCTCTGAATATCCTCAAAAGTCCTATACACCTGCGTCTCCTTTGTACGGATTTGAGTAGTTAAAAGCGTGTCATATTATAACCCATATAAACTCTCTTGAATCGCCCCGGGTTTGCCGGGGACCCGTTTCTTGAGTCCCACGTCACGCACGCTCTGGCTCCTTGCCTTTCATAATACAGCTCCTCGAACCCTTTGGGCGGGATATCCCCGATGCTTTCGTAAGG
>Ga0123353_10003656_pt1 | contig 19501 bp, 15 predicted proteins | sample TergutLab28metaG_3_FD_92763 | JGI IMG/M metagenome (GOLD analysis project Ga0123353, IMG submission 92763) | Labiotermes labralis P3 segment gut microbial communities from Petit-Saut dam, French Guiana - Lab288 P3 | ecosystem: Host-associated > Arthropoda: Insects > Digestive system > Gut ... | reverse complement strand
AGCATATAACAAAGGATATTTGCAAAAAAAATGCCCGGAATTTTAAGAAGTTCCACCCCCTGCCCCCGCCAGCGGGGGAGATGTAAAAAAAAAGGCTGCCTTGACTTTTAAGACAGCCTCACTCCTAAAATTTCTAATTTAACTCTCTATTTTTATCCGTCTGTGTGTAATTTCAAAATTTCATGTTTATTTGCTGTACTACCTGACAAAAATAAAAACATGGGCGAAAGTAGCAAAAAAAATTTAGTCGGAAAGCCTATCTTTTTGGCGTGTTTGAGCGCTGTGATTCCGCCCGTGAAGTATGTGATGTCATGGCAAATACAAATATCGCTGGTCAATAGAGTTGGTTTTTTAAAAATTGAACCAAAATTTTCAATTCAATTGGACTTATACCGGGTAATCCAAAATGGGAGAAGGGGTTATCAAAAACGCACAAAAAGTAAAAATAAAGTTCCAAACGCAGTACAAATTTCAATTTTTGATGGTTAACCTATGTGAGCTAATTCACGCAAAGGCGCAAAGGCGCAGAAAAAAAAACTTTGCGTCTCTGCGTCTCTGCGTGAATAATTCAAATAGGTTAATTTTTTTATTCGTCTGTGTGAAATTTAAAAATTTCATGTTAATTTGCACGTTTGTATTATTAGCCATTATTTCATGATAAATTTTATAAAAAAACTTCTTTTAAAACGGTGTCTGAAGAATTATAAAGTGGCTCGGGTAAAACAGATTACCTCACTAGAGAAAACAAAAGCACTGGGAATTCTATTCCAAATTACAGATGAAGAATCTTATAAAGAGGTTTATGAACTCTTTTCTAAACTCCACTCACCAAAAAGAACTGTATGGCTTATAGGATATATTAATCAAAAAGAGATACCCTATTTTTGCTTGCAACAGTTGTCGGCAGACTATTTTTCTAACAAAAATTTAAATTGGTACGGAAAACCAAATTTTGTGCAACTGAACGATTTTACAAAAAAAGATTTTGATATTCTTATAGATTTTTCCCGAAACGACCTTCCCCCTTTGAGATATATCTTAACCGCGTCGCATGCAAAACTTATTGTGGGCGCTAATGAACATACACAAGATTTGTACGACGTTTTTATTATGGATGAAACTCATTGCGACAGTCTTAGTCTTTTAAAAACGATTCATAATTATTTAATAAAATTAACAGGAGGTTAAATATGATAATTCCTTATCGAGGCTTGGGAGTGGCAATGGTAACTCCTTTTTTGCAAAATGGAGAAGTGGACTATGATGGTTTGGAAAGATTAGTAAATCATCTCATTAACAATGGAGTGGATTATTTAGTGGCGCTGGGAACTACCTCCGAATCTCCCACGCTGTCTGATGAGGAAAAAAATAAAATTGTTCGCACGATTGTTGATACAAACCAAAACCGAGTACCTGTTGTGGTGGGCATAGGAGGTCCTGATACAAGACGCATTGTTCAACAATTTAAAACTTTCAACTTTTCGGGTGTGAGCGCCATCCTGTCGGTGACTCCATACTACAACAAACCTACACAAACCGGTCTCTTTGAACACTATCAGGAATTAGCCTATCATGCACCTCTGCCCATTATTTTGTATAATGTAGGTGCTCGTACCGGCTGCAATTTAGAACCCGAGACTACTTTTAAATTAGCCGAAAACAGCAATATTATAGGCATTAAAGAAGCATCAGGCATCATGAACCAAATTATGTTCACAGTGAAACATAAACCCGACAATTTTTTGGTTATTTCAGGAGACGATGCAATTACATTGCCCTTAATGGCTGTAGGACTTGATGGGCTTATTTCCGTAACAGGCAATGCGTTTCCCACTGAAATGGCTCAGATGGTACATCTTGCTTTAGAAGGAAATTTTATTGATGCCGCGGCGATACACTATCGCCTTTTAGATATTTTTCAAGCATGTTTTAAAGAAGGAAGTCCTGCCGGAGTAAAAGCATTTTTAGCCATGCAAAACCGAATAGAATACTATCTGCGACTCCCTTTGGTTAGAGTGTCGGAAGAGCACCAAAAATATATTAAAGACTTATTGCTCATTATTAAGCGAAGTGAATAAATGTACCTTATTTGTATTCCATTTTCACTCCAAATGTAGTTTTTTTGCTTACGAAAATCGGTTTTTAGATGTCCTATTATCAAATCTGTTAGCCGGTACCACTAATCCGGCAAGTTCTTAAAAAAATCGTGAAGATCATCTTCTATCACAAAAGAGGAATCACAATTATTTTGAAGGGCTTTATTCTGAAAATCCTCTTTATTTTCTTGACGTAACCGCTGGATTGCCGGAGTGTCAACCAAGAATGAGAATTGATTATCATCTTCATATTTAAGCTCGTACGAGCTTCTTATTTTTTGAGGTCCCGCAACAAACCCTGCAATAGGTTCTACTGCCATTTCGTTTCTTGGCTTATATGTTTCCGGTTTGTTTAAAAAACCGAAATCATCTTCTGTTTTAATTGAAACATTCGATTCCTCATTTACCAAGGGTTTCATATTAATAGGTGCTGAGGTAGAAGAAATAGTAGTTCCTTTATCTACAATTGTGGCATTTTGTTGTTTATCACTCTCATATAACATTGTACCAGTGTCAACAGTATCAAAAACTTTACAATCAACGGTATCATATTTCGAGATAATTACCGAAAGTTTAATTTTGTTTCCTAAGGTAGGGTCTTCGCTTCTTCCCCAGATAACATGCGAGTTTTGGCTTTTAAGTTCTTCAAATTTATCTGTAAGTTTCTCTAATTCACGGATCCGCAGTTTTTGTTCTGATCCATAGCTGATGCTAAATAGGAAGTTTCTGGCGTTAGAGATATGTTCTTCTGTGAGCAATGGACATCTCAGCACACCTTCAATCACCTCATCAATTCTGTTTTCGCCGCTGGCTTCTGCAATACCGAGCATGGCAGCGCCGCTGCTACGCATAATGGAGCTAATGTCATTAAAATCAATATTTTGTTCTAAGTTAACAGTAATCAATTCTGCAATACATTTCACTGCATTCTTTAGCACATCGTCGGCATAACCAAAGGCTCTGTCTAATTCTTCATCATTATAGTACTTGATAATATTCTGATTTTTAATGATAATGAGAGAGTCCACATGTTTTTTTAGTTCTGCAACGCCGGCATCTGCAAACTGAGCGCTGGTAGTTCCTTCAAAACGGAATGGCAATGTAACCACCGCAATCGTTAAAATTCCCATCTCTTTGGCAATTTCAGCCACAACAGGTGCTGCTCCTGTTCCCGTTCCCTTTCCCAAGCCGGCAGTAATGAAGAGCATTTTAGTTTCAGTGCCGATAAAATTAATGATTTGCTCACTACATTCCAAAGCGAGTTGTCGGGCAACTTCGGGATTGGCACCGGCTCCCAAGCCACTCTCACCCAATATTAATTTAGAAGGTATTGGACTGGCTTCCAAAGCGTTTCTGTCTGTATTGCAAATTAAAAAATCAACACCAATAATTCCATCTTTGTACATGTGTTTTACAGCATTGCCTCCACCACCACCAACACCAATAACCTTAATGATTGATTGTGTGACCTTTGAACCATAGTCGGGCATAAAATTAATTCTTTCTCTCATAATAGATTGTTTTTTAATTATGATGTTTTATCTGTTAATTCATCTAAAAATTTTTTAATACTATCCCAAATAGGTTTATGGGGAGGGGGTTTTTTTATATCGGGATTCTTTCTGGTTTCTGCTGATAAAATAGCAGGTTCTGTCTTACGGGTATTCTCTTTTTTTCCTTCTGTTTTCTTTTTTTTGCTTTCTACTTTTTCTTCCTCTTCCTCCAGCACTTCTTTTTCAGTTACTTGTATTCCATGTTTCAATAATCCTAAGGCAGTCGCGTACATAGGATACTTCAATTCTGCTGGTATTGAGTTTACAAAACCGATGTCTGGTATTCCAATACGTGCACTTCGTTGCAATGTATATTGGCACAACTCTTTAAGATGCTTTAAGGAGGAACCGCCGCCGGTAAGCACTATCCCTGCCCGTAGTTTTTTCTCATAACCAGATTCTGAAATAGCTTTTTGGATTTGGTTGAGAATATCCATTTGCACTCGGGAATAGATAATTTCTGCTAAATAAGGCTCACTGATCTGTTTGGGTGCGCTTTCATGAAATTGAGGAATCGTGATAAAATTGTTTTTATTGCTTTTTTCGATGACACAAGTTCCATAGCCACACTTTAATTTTTCGGCAAGGTCTTCAGGAATTTGGCAAACATTTGCTATATCTTTGGTAATCACATTCCCACCGATAGGGATCACTTTTGTAAAAACCGGGTTACCATCAGAATAAATGATCACATCGGTAGTTCCACCTCCAATATCAACCAAAACCACACCCAACTGTTTCTCTTCTTGGGTGAGACACACCAAAGAGGAGGCGATAGGCTCAAGAATAATATCATTCACGTGAAGATCGCTGTCGTTAATACAACGGATGATCTTCTTAATTTCAAAATCGTTACCGGTAATAATTTGAAAATATCCTACAATTAATTCTCCCAACTCGCCTACCGGTTCTGTAGTTTCACGAATACTGTCAATAACAAATCGTTGAGGAATAACAGTAATTATTTTCTCTCCTGCTCTAACTGAAATATTTTCCAAATCTTCAACCATTTTATCAATCTCCTCCTGACGGATTACCTCTTCTTTTCCGTTTCTTCTGGTGATTACATGTTTAAACTCCATGCTATTGATGTGGCGTCCCGCTACACCGGCATATACAGAGTCAAACTCCTGGTTTGAGCGATTTATTGCAGTGTTTTTAGCAACAATTATTCCATCAACGGTTTTATTGATGTTGAAGATCAACCCGTGCTGAACCCCTGTTGAATCGCCTTTGCCGTAGCCTAATACATCAATTTTGCCATCGCTGTTTCTGTAACCGATAATCACAGCTATTTTAGTTGTTCCAATATCTAAGCCCACAACAATTTGGGGGAGTTCTTGATTTTTTTTACTGTGAGCCATATTAAGCTTTTGATTTAGTTGCTATTATTCTATTCTTGAAACGCACATCAAGCCGTGCATATTTATCTTCATTCATATAAGGAAGCACTTCTTTATACATATACCTGAGTGATTTGAGTTTTTTTGTGGCATCCAATGTAGTGCCAAATAAAACAGGAAGCTGTCCAACAGATGGATATAGTGTAATCTCCTGTTTTTCATTGATGTCTAATTTGCAAAACAGTTCTGAGTAAAATGGATCAGCATGAATATGTGAAGCAAGAGATAAAAGCTCAGACAGCTCATAATCGTTCATGGAAATTGTCTCTTTTTTCTTGTAATTAGATTGAAAGGTACCCTGAGCAATAATTACACCACTCCCCACTTTTGGTGAATATGGCAAATAGGTGCCATTCTCATCTAATAGAAACTTTTCTCCGTTTTTGAGCTGAATTTCTAATAATATATTGTACAAAGTAACTTCAATTTGTAATTTTGAACTAAGAAAATGTACTTTATCCACTGTTTTGATGTAGTTTTCTTTTGCAAGTATTTTATGGATAGAAGCCAGCTCAACCTCCTTAATCGTTTTTCCTTCACATTCCATGTTATTTTGTTTTAAGACATGTAATATATCTGATTCTGTGAGTAGTTTAAATTCGTTGGAGCTATTTATAAGGATAGAAATTTGATTACATCTTTGATCGTTCGATTTGATTCCTGCCCAAACCAAAAGAAATAAAACTCCCAAAAAAAGTAAGAAAGAAACAACAAATTTCAAGATTTTCATATAGCTTGAATAATATTACTATGATTTACAAAAATACTTAAAAAGACACTTAATATTGCTTCAATTTTATTACAAATAATAAACAGCATAATGTTAATATATTAAATCCGGAGTTAAATAATACACATTCAATAGTGTTTGTAAATGAAAACTAAGAAAATATGAAATTTAAGACGCGGTTTTTTTTGATTACCATTGCTGTTTTTGCTCTATTATCAGCTTTTTTTATCTTCTTTTTTGTAAAAAATAAAGTTAACTTTTTCTTAACAGTTTTCCATTTTTTGATACATAAACAAAAAATGTGTGTATTTTTTGTTTATACTTCTTTTTTTTTGAGAAAAAAAATCTATCTTTAGCACACGTCCGGCTTTTTTTCTCCTGCTTCGTGTCGTTTTTTATTATTTCATAAAAAACACTCCTTATTGGTTACAAGAAAGATTGACAAAAAATGGGTTTTCTTTTTGATTATTAGCTATTTATATAGAAAAATAACAGACTGCTATTGAAAATTATGAAGTAGATTTTTTTTCTATTTTTGCCGACCAATTATAAGTCCTAATTCTTATTGAAGAAAAATAATTTTTTTTAATCATCTAATTATTAGATTTTTATGGAACGAAATACTTGGTACGATACTTTTACAGACATTCTTTACAAAAAATATCCTCAAAAAAAACAATTACTACAAGCTTTGATGGATTTGTTGTCGCTTGAACGTGAAGCAGTATATAGAAGATTGCGGAAAGAAGTTTTTTTTTCAATCCATGAAATTGTAGCGATTGCCACTGCATGGAATATATCATTAGATGAGATTACTAGAACAGATTCAGACAAAATTTTGTTTCAGTTGCAACACACGAATTATCTTTATCCATCGAAAGAGGAGATTGATTTTATGCAATTTATCATTCAATCTATTAATTTTCTTAAAAATTATCCGAAAACGGAGTTTCTTGACATTTGCAATAAATTGCCCCGCCAATTGATTACAGGTTTTGAACAAATTAATAAATTTTATCTGTTTAAATGGATGTATCAGTATGGAAATGAAAGAGAAACAATTCCTTTTTCTAAAATCAATATCTCGGAAGATAATCGTAAAATAGCTATAGCTTATAATCATGCAATTAAACAAGTGCCCAATACTAATTACATATTTGATCAAAGGATATTTAACAGTTTGATATGTGACATTCAGTATTTTTGTTCGGTTTATCTTGTTACTGATGAAGAAAAAGAACTCATTAAAAAAGACTTGTTTGCGTTGTTGGATTATTTGCAGGAAGTGGCAAATAGAGGTTACTATCCTGAGACACACAAAAAAGTAAATCTTTATATTTCTCAACTTAAACTTGAAACAGGTTATTGCTACACGGCAACTCCCGAGCTGAATGTTTTTTATGTTCACGTTTTTGATATGCTTGAAATATATTCATTTCACTCGGAGAAAGTGGCTAACTTCATTTCTTGGATGCAATTAAAGAAAAGGGCTTCTATCCAGATTTCTGAAGTAGATGAAAAAAGTAGAATCGAATTTTTTTCAAAGCAACGACAACTTGCTGGAAATTTATAAAGTACTATAACTTCTAAAAAAATATTTTTACTATGGAAAAGAACAATTGGTATAATTTTTTTATGGAAAACCTTCACGAAATATTTCCAAAGAATGTCCAATTAACACAAGAACTCATGGATTTGTTATGCCTTGAGCGTGAAGCAGTTTATAGAAGATTAAGAAAAGATGTGATATTTCATGCCAACGAAGTAATTAAAATAGCTTCCGCATGGAATATCTCATTAGATGAAATTGTTGGCATCAATTCGCATGGGATATCTTTTCAAATGCAACTGCTAAATTTTCTTACTCCTTCAAAAAGAGAGACTTACAATCTTAAAAAAAGGATTAATGCGCTTGATTTTTTAAACACAACGCATTATTCAGAATTTATGGAAATTTGTAACAGGATACCACGACCACTTTGTGCCGGTTTCCCAAATATGTTTCGTTTCAAAATTTTCGACTGGGAATATCTATATTATCAAAATGAAATACTTAAACCGTTTTCACAAATTATCATCCCTAAAAAAATAGCACAGGAATTTGATCATTATAAAAAAAACATGCTTAGCGTAACAGATTCTCATTTTATTTTAGATCCAAATATTATTGAATATTTTGTACAAAGCATTCAATATTATCATTCTATTTCATTAATTAGCGACGAAGAGAAAGCCATTTTGAAAATAGAGTTATTAGATTTTTTAGACTATTTTGGGGAGATTGCTTACCACGGGCATTATCCGGAAACAGGTAACAAAGCAAGTCTATATATTTCAAAAATTTATATTGATACAAATTACAGTTATTTATATTGCGAAAATCTTAAAACATGCCGTATCCATGCCTTTGGACAGTATGATATTGTTTCTTCAGAATTGAATATGGTTAATGATTTTAGAACCTGGATGAATCTTAAGAAAAGATCTGCTATTCAAATTACAGAAGCTAATGAAAAATACAGAATAGAGTATATATCAAAACAGCGCTATATAATAAATGGTTTGTAATTCAAATACTTACATCGTATTTTATAGAATTACAACATATTTATTATCTCTCGTTGCTTCGCTAAATATTCAAACCTGCTCCTTTCATTTACTTCTGAGATTTGATAGGATGTTCTCTTTTTTAAAATCATCCATTTTTTGAAATTTGCAATCATCCTAAGATCTTGAGAAAGAATTTCACTCATGCAAAACGCATGGATATGGCAGGTCTCCTGTTTGTCGGTACATAAATAACTATAATTCGTATCTATGTTAATTTGAGAGATATAAATATTTACTTTTTGCTGCGTTTCGGGGTAGAAACCTTTGTTCGTAATCTCAGTAATATAGTCCAGTAAATCATGCAACTCATTTTTAATGAGTTCTTTTTCACTATCTGTGATCCGCATAATAGAGTGAAAATACTGAACAGTCGTCACGAAATATTCAAAAACCATTTCATCTAAAATAAAACTGCTATTCCTTATATGTCTGATGCTTTCTTTATAGCGGTCAAATTCGGAGCTGATAAGATTCGGGATAATAACTTTAGAGTAGTATTTAAACGATCTATCTGAACAATATTGGTAAACCCAATTAAATAATAGTACCCGATGCAGGTTGGGAAATCCAACGATAAATGGTTTAGGAATAGTATTACTAATATCTAAAAACTCAGATTGTTGCGCAGTGCAAAGATTGTCAAGCATACCCACTCTACTTTGAATGCAACTGATCTCCGAAGTTGTAGGATTAAGATAGCTGTACCAATACATTAGGAAGGGAATTGTTTCCAAATTAATAGACATAATTTCATCTAAAGAGATATCCCAAGCAGAAGCAATTTTAGCAATTTCATGAGCAGGAAACGGAACAATTTTCTTAAGCCTTCTATACACAGCTTCATGCTCAAGGTCTAACAATTTCATCAATTCGTATGTTAATTGTACATTTTTTTGTTGTTTTTCGCAAAGAAGTCCAACAAAAAGGTCATACCATGTAGTTTCTTTCATATTTTATTAAATTTTATGTATTTTATAATAGGATTTTACAGACTCCCCACAAGTTGTCTTTGTGTTGTAAAAAAATCAATTCTACTTTTTTCATCTACTTCAGAAATCTGTATAGATGATCTTTTTTTTAATTGCATCCATGATATAAAATTTTCCACCATTGAGGAGTGGAAAGAATATATTTCGAATTTTTCAAACACATGGATATTACAGATATTAGCTTCGGGTGCAGAGATATAACTATATCCGGTTGGCACTTTTAGTTGAGAAATATATAGAAAAACTCTATTTTTTGTTTCAGGGTAACAGCCGTTTTTTGCTATCTCATACAGGTAGTCCAGCAAGTGGAGGATATCTTTTTTTATGAGTTCTTTTTCTTCTTCGGTTATCAGGTAAATGGAACAGAAATATTGAATATCTTTTATCAGATAAGAAAATATTTTATAATCAAAAATAAAATACGTATTCGGCAGGTGTTTTGTTGCTTGATAATACTCCTTAGTAATCTTGAGTTTCTCTTCCGAAATAGGGATCTTTGAAAAAGGGAGAATCTCGTTTTCACCACTAAATTGGTATGCCCATTTGAAGAGATAAAATTTATTCAAATATTCGTAACCGGCAATCAGTTTTCGAGGTAATATATTGCAAACCTCCATAAATTCTGTGGTAGGAAAGTTTTTTAGCCTGTCAATAGTGTGAATAATATTTTGTAGAAAATTTATCTCCTCTTCGGAAGGAGTAAGATAGTTTAATATCTTCATTCGAAATGCTATTTTGCCGACATTAATATTCATAATTTCGTTTAGAGATATGTTCCATGCCGAAGCAAGGATTGCAATCTCTTGCGCAGAAAAACTCACCTCTCTCCGTAATCTTCTATAAATCGCTTCTCGTTTAAGAGAGAGCAGCTCTAACAATGCTTTTGTTAGTTGGGTTTTTTTAGGATACTTTTTTAAGATAATTTCTATAAAAGCATCATACCATTCATTCGATTCCATATATATTTTTTTAATAATTTTGAGTATATTTTTTTACAATATCTTCAAGTAATGAGAAAAAATTATCCATTTAAAACATCGTTAACGCAGAAAATACGCATGAAGTGTATGAAATTTAAAAAAAAATCTCTAAAAAAATAAATTTGCTCTAAAAAAGTGTTAGGTTATTTTTACCATATCATTTTTTAATAATTGTTTTTTTACAAATTACAATAAAAGAGAAAAACAAGGTATCTGTTTTCGTTTTTTAAGAACAAAAGATTTCGCTATTTTCCATCAGATTTTCGAACAGATTGATAAACCCCAAATCGCAAAAAATAAGATAATACAACTCTTTTTTCGCATTTTTTTTTCTTTTTTTAGATTTTTTTTTCGATATTTATATTTTTTTTCATAAATATACGTTATATTGCTATTGTTTAAAAAAATTAGACTTATAATGGATAGTATGGAACAAAATGTATGGTATGATCGTTTCATGGAATTGGTTTTCAAAAAGTATCCAAAGAGGATACAATTGGTTAAAGCATTGATTGAGTTACTCTCTCTTGAGAGAGAAGCAGTATATAGAAGATTGCGCAAAGAGGTTGCATTTACAGCAATGGAAACTGCGACCCTTGCTTCAGCATGGAACATCTCTTTAGATGAAATAATGGGAGTTAATGTTGGGAAGGTCTCTTTTCAAATGAGAGCAATGAACTATCTTGACCCCTCTGAGGAAGAAGCCAATTTTTTGCGATTCGTGATACAATCTATTACATATCTTAAAAATTTTCCCACCACAGAGTTTATGGATATTTGCAATAAATTGCCTCGCCAGTTGGTTGCAGGGTACGAACATTTGAATAAATTCTATCTCTTCAAATGGGCATACCAATATGGTAATGAAAAAGATGCGGTTCCATTTTCAAAGATCGCTGTTTCAGAAGAAAAAAAGAATATTACAAAAGAATACTATAAAGCTATTAAACAAGTACCGAACTCTAATTTTGTATTCGACTATAATATATTTAATTACATAGTAAAAGATATTAATTATTTCTGTTCCATTTACATGATAACCGAAGAAGAAAAAGAATTTATAAAAAAAGATCTCTTACACTTATTAGATTATCTTCAGGAGGTAGCCAACAATGGTTATTACCCAGAAACACATAATAAAGTAAATCTATACATTTCTCAACTTAAGGTGCCTACGGGTTACAGTTATACCTTTACACCTGAAGTAAACATCTGCTATATTCATGTATTTGAAAAGTTTGAAATCTATTCTTTCCATTCAGAGATGACAACAAACTTTATTTCATGGATGCAGCAAAAGAAAAAAACATCTATCCAAATTTCAGAAGTAGATGCAAAGAGTAGAATTGAGTTTTTTGCTACGTCAAGAAAACTTATAGAATCTTTATAGAAATTTTAAAAAAATAATAAATTTTTAAGAATATGGATGAAAATACATGGTATGACGCTTTTCTGGAACTTCTTCATGAAAAGTTTCCTAAAAGCTCACATTTAACTTCTGAAGTGATGAATCTGTTATGCCTCGAACGCGAAGCAGCGTATAGAAGGCTTAGAAAAGATGTTTCATTTACTGTAAATGAACTTGCAAAAATTGCTACTACCTGGAATATCTCTTTAGATGAAATTATTGGGGTTAATTCCGGAAAAGTACCTTTCCAAATGCTTCCGTTCAACTACATCAATCCTTCACCCAAGGAGTTTGCTGGTTTACAAAAAAGAGTGAGAGCGCTTGACCATTTTCAACTGGAAACTTTTTCTGAGTATATGGAGGTTTGTAGCAGATTTCCAAGACCTCTTACAATAGGATTCAACGCTTTATATCGTTTGCTAATTTTTTATTGGGCTTATCAGTATCATAACGATGACTCTCATAAACTGTTTTCAACAGTTACTTACTCAAATGATATTAAAACGGAGTTTGATCGCTATAAGAAGAATATGACTCATGTAAAAAACACCAGTTTTATTTTAGATGAAATGGTTTTTGAAACGTATGTAAATACGATTAAATATTTTAACACGATCCTCGCAATTACAGATGAAGAGAAAGAACTTCTTAAACAAGAGCTATATGAGTTGTTAGATTATATGATAATTATTGCTAATAAAGGCTACTACCCTGAAACACAGAATAAAGTCAATATATATATATCTCAAATTACTATTGACACCAATTACAGCTATTATTATTCCAATAAGTTGAAAGTTTGTCGCATCAATGCCTTTGGAAAATATGATATTAACTCGTTTGATTCCAATATGGTTGAAAACTTCAGAACATGGATGAATTTAAAGAAAAGATCCTCTTTCCAAATCTCTGAAGTTAATGAAAGGAAAAGAATTGAATATTTTTCTGAACAAAAAAGGATTGTTGATAGCTTGTAAGATTCCGTGTATTAGTTTTTGTGTAAAATATTTTTATAGTTTCGCGGCGATATTTATACAGTTTTTCAAAAAGTATTAATGGATTCCTTGCTTTTTGGAAAACAACATTTCAAAAATAATTTTTAGAAGCCCCCTTAAATTTCGGAGTCCCCATTTATTAATGCAAATCATTACTAAAACACGTCTTTTTGTTGAAAAGAAAAAAGGGTTTCAAGTGGAAGCCGAATCCTTAAAAAATGAGCTGAACAACAATCTGCATCTGCATATTAAAGAACTACGCTTAATTGTTGTGTATGATGTTTTTAATGTAGATGAAAAACTATTGGAAAACGCTATGAAAACCGTATTTTCAGAACCGGTAACCGATAATATTATTGTAGAAACGACCCACCCAACCTCCTTACGGATGTTTGCCATAGAATACCTTCCGGGGCAATTCGACCAACGCGCCGACAGCGCCATGCAGTGCCTGAAACTGATTGACCCTAAAAGCGAAACTATCATCAAAAGCGCTAAACTATTCCTGTTAGATGAATCAATATCGAAGGAAGATTTGCAACGCATTAAAAAATACTGTATTAACGAAGTGGAAGCGCGCGAAAAAGATATGAACATTTTAGATATTTTTGAAAATGTAGAGATTGCTGAAATTCCAGTTTTTGAAAATTTTATCACCTTTTCTAAAGAGGAGATTGAAGATTTTAGAAAAAACCACGGATTAGCAATGTCGTTGGAGGATATTTTGTTTGTGCAGCAATATTTTAGAGACGAAGAGAAACGAAACCCTACTGAAACCGAAATAAAAGTTTTGGATACTTATTGGAGCGATCATTGCAGACATACCACTTTTGAAACTGAAATAGAAAATATTACAATTGCTCCTTCTTTATATTATGAACAGTTGCAAAATGCTTTTAATCAATATTTAGAGTTGAGATTAAAGGTGCACGGCGGAAAAAAACCGATAACACTGATGGATTTGGCTACTATTTGCGGAAAATATGAGCGCAAAACCGGAAATTTAGAGGATATGGAGATCTCTGATGAGATTAATGCCTGTAGTGTGTATGTAGATGTGGATGTGGACGGGAAAACAGAAAAATGGTTGTTGATGTTTAAGAATGAAACTCATAACCATCCCACTGAGATTGAACCTTTTGGAGGTGCATCTACTTGTGTGGGAGGTGCTATTCGAGACCCGCTGAGCGGCAGAAGCTATGTGTATCAGGCTATGCGTGTTACAGGAGCCGGAAACATCAAAGAGCCGGTGGAAAATACTATAGAAGGAAAATTACCCCAGCGTGTTATCTCTAAAACTGCTGCGCACGGTTACTCCTCTTATGGAAACCAAATCGGGCTGGCATGTACCCACGTTCGAGAGATCTATCACGAAGGATTCAAAGCCAAACGCATGGAGATTGGAGCAGTTGTGGGCGCTGTTCCTGCTGAATATGTGCGCCGAGAAAAACCACAACCCGAAGATATAGTCATCATGTTTGGAGGGAGAACCGGACGCGACGGTATCGGCGGAGCCACAGGATCCTCTAAAGAACATACCGAAACTTCTTTAGAACTATGCGCCGCCGAAGTACAAAAAGGAAACGCACCCGAAGAGAGAAAAATACAACGACTCTTCCGAAATCCCGAAGTAACAAGACTTGTAAAAAAATCGAACGACTTTGGCGCAGGCGGTGTATGTGTCGCCATCGGAGAATTGGCAGACGGTTTGGAAATTGACCTCAACACCGTGAAAACAAAATACAAAGGTCTGAACGGCACCGAATTGGCAATCAGCGAATCGCAAGAGCGCATGAGCGTAGTGGTTGCACCCGAAGATGTGGAAACTTTTTTTGAACATTGCAGAAGAGAGAATATAGAAGCTGCTGTTATTGCCCGCATTACAAACGATAACCGTCTGAAAATTACATGGAACAGACAGGCTATCGTAAACATTAGCCGCACATTCATCAACACCTCCGGTATCCGCCAAAAGACCAATGTAGTGGTTGCTCCTGTGCGCGAAAAAATTAGTGACAGGTTACAAGTGACGAGTGACAGGTTACAAGTGACGAGTGACAAAGGGCACACTTCTTCTCAAGTCTCATATCTCAAATCTCATATCTCAAATCTCAATGTTGCTTCTCAGCAAAACATGATCGAAATGTTCGATTCCACCATCGGAGCATCTACTGTTTTAATGCCTTTCGGAGGGAAGTATCAACTTACCGAAACGCAGGCAAGTGTGCAAAAACTGCCTGTACGACACGGATACACAGATACTTGCAGCATCATGTCGTTTGGATACAACCCTTTTATCTCAGCGTGTTCTCCATTTCACGGAGCACAATACGCCATCATTGAGTCTATGGCAAAATTAGTAGCGGTGGGCGGAGATTATCGCAAAATCAGGTTCACTTTTCAGGAATATTTCGAGAAATTGGGTAAAGATGAAGAGAAGTGGGGCAAGCCGTTTGCTGCGCTGCTCGGTGCGCTTACCGTACAACACTTCTTTCACCTGCCTGCCATTGGTGGAAAAGACTCTATGAGCGGAACTTTCAAAGAGTTGAATGTGCCGCCCACCTTAGTTTCATTTGCCATTGCCACCGAAAAAGCATCTAATATCATTTCTCCCGAATTTAAAAAAGAGGGGAACCATATTTATCTCATTAAACACCAACCCGATGAAATTGGAAACCCCAATTTTGAACAATTAATAGAGGTGTTCAATTTTGTAGTTGAAAATATTAAAAACAGGACAATTATCTCTGCATTCACCTGTCAGTTTGGCGGAATTATTGAAGCATTGTGCAAAATGAGTTTTGGCAACGACCTCGGCTTTAACATTCACACACAAGAGGATATTTTCCGCTACAACTATGGAAGTTTTGTAGTAGAAACCGAGCAGGAGTTTCAGTTTAAACATGCTATTTATTTAGGAAAGGTAGCAAATCTGTTTATCCTCAATGATACTATTATTGATAAGAAAACCTTTTTAAATAACTACTAAAGTCTGTTTCCTTTGCTTCATAATCCACATCAAAAAGTGAGGAGGCAATAATAAAGTCTGCGGTAGCTCTATTGCAGGCAGAAACAACGTTATAGAGTGTAGTAATACGGAGCAAAGCTTTTACATCTACATCATGAGGTTGGGGCTGCATGGCATCCCAAAGGAAAATGAGGATATCAATATCTCCTTCACAAATCATTGCACCCAATTGTTGATCGCCACCCAGGGGTCCCGATTTTAATTTTACAATGTTAAGCGAATCATCTTTCTGATGTGCTTTTAATTTTTTTTGTAATGCTTTTTCAATCAACCCGCCGGTAGTACCGGTACAGATGAGTTTATGGTTGATGAGGAGTTCCCAGTTCCATTCTACCCACTCAATCAGGTCTTTTTTACGATTATCGTGTGCTACTAATGCAATTCTCTTAATTTTTTTCATCTTTTTTCTTTTTGTAAAACATCTATATTTTTCTTTTTAACTATGATTCTTGTGAACAAGAAATAACCATAATTAATGTCTAATCATCATCCTTCTCCCTGTATCCTGTTTTACATCAAATCCTTTTATATTATAAGAAACGGTAAGCATAAAATAGCGTGCAAGGGTGGGAGAAGTTCTGTATTCAATATAGTTTACCGCTGCAAATTGCCTTACCGATTCATTTTGATTTAATATATCCATAGCGGCTGCCCGTAACTCCCATTGATTTTTCTTTCCGATTACTTGTCTCACAGACAGATTTAAAATATTTTGATTTTGGTTGAAATCAAGTTTTTTATTACTATAGTTTGAGAATCTGTAATTTCCTTCTAAGTAGGTTTTTTTGAAAACCTGCCATCTACCGGTAAGGGTAGTTCCGTAACTAATATAGCGCTGGTTTCTATCTGTTTGAATTGAATATTCTGTAAACGTTTGGCTTACATTAGCACCGGCGGTAAAAGTTAATTTTTGCCCTACTGTTAAGTTAAACCCTATTCTTGCCCAATAATTTTTTGAATTAGTATTATTTTCTATACTATCAATATAAACCGGCGAGTTTCCAATGCGTCCGCCTCCCGAAACACTCATGGTTAATATTGTTTTTACAAGGGGAAAATTGGTCCATAAATAGGAATCAAAACTGTTTCCCCCCGCTACGTTATCCGGTGTTGAAGTAGTAACATACCCTTGATTCGGAACAAATTCAGTATCTTGATTATATACTATTTGGTTATCATAAAATTTAACGTCTCCATTAACCGAAATATTAAACATAGATGCGTTGTTTCTATAAGAGATATACGCATTTGCAGAATGAAAACGTTCAGGCGTCAGGTTTTCATTCCCTTCAATAACATACAGGGTATTAGATAAGTTGGGCATGGGGAACAAATAGGAAATATCGGGTTCGGAAACGTCGTAAGAATAGGAAGCATTGATAAAAACGTTCTTTGGTAGTTGCAAATGTGCCGAAAAGTATGGAATGAAATTATTATAAGGCTTAGCGTCAAGATTTTGAATGTATGTTGGTTTGGTTTCACAAGTTCCTTTAATCATTAATGATTGAAATGCACCTCCTAAGGTTAAGTTTATTCCTTTATGACCATAATTTGCCGATGCCCCCACTCTGTTATAGAGTGTATTGTTTTTATAATCAAGCCAAAGAGAGTCAATACCTATATTAGAATTATCAGGATCGGTAGAGTTGTTTTTATTATAACTTAGGGTGTTTCTAAAGTTATAAAATCCCAGCAATGAAAATCTGTTTCCAAGCGGTTCCACGTATAAAACACTTGACTTAACGTTGTGATCTTCTGAATTTTTATTGTTTTTTACCATAAACTTAATCTCTTCTGAAGCATTATTGAAAAAGAACTCATTAATATTTTTAATATTTTCAATATTTGTACCATCTTTATAATTATAAAAACCGCTCATAGAAAAACTTCTTCTTTTCTTTTTGAATTTATGATTATAGATCGTTAGAAAATCGAAATTCAGATTATCGTTTTCATAAGTATTATTTATATTATTCAGGTTAATATTTTCAAACTCTTCTGTTTGAAAGAGTTGGTCTGTAAGATAAGATCTTTTATTTGGCATATATCCGAGGTTTGCGCGCAGGATAATATTGTTGGCAGAATCTATTTGATATTCAAATCGCGTAGAGAAGTTATGGTTTTGGCGCAGATTATTGTTATTAGTAGTATCAATTCTCCAAAAGATAGAGTCTTTCAGAAAAGTCTGTCTGTTAGAGAATACATCGCTAAAAGTTTTATTTACAGTGTAAAGGTATCCGGCATTAAATTTCACCTTTTTGTCATAGTAATTATAATTCACGCCTCCACCTCCGCTATTCGAGAATCCTGATCCTTCACCACCAAAAGAGCTATAAGAGAAGAATCTCATACCTGATCCGGCGCTAAATCCAAAGTCTCCGTCATCATTTCCCGATTGCATGCTTTGTCCTCGAAACTCCTGCATATCATTCCAATCGAGGTTGGTTTGGTTTAAGTTGTTCCCATATCCGATGAATGAGAGTTGTTGTTTATCGGTGAACCAGTTAAAATTACCTTTTGCCAACCATCTGTGCGGAGCGCCTGCACCCCAACCGTATCCCGCACTTGCTTTTCCGAAATATCCTTTTTTATATTCATCTTTCAGCTCAAGATTCATTACTTTTTCTTGCGAACCATCTGATATTCCCGTTAGTTTTTCCTGTTCCGATTTTTCGGTATAGACCTGTACTTTAGAAATGGCTTGCGCGTCTAAGTTTTGTGTTACGGTTTTGGGATTATTGCCAAAGAAAGTTTTACCATCAACAAACACTGTTTTTACATCTTTACCCATAGTAGAAATATTTCCTTCTGCGTCCACGTCAATTCCTGGCAGCTTGCGCAGCAGGTCTTCAACGGTAGAACCGGGAGGAACCTTAAAAGTGCTTGCATCATATTCTACGGTATCGCCTCTAATAAAAATAGGGGCTTTTGCCTCCCGAATTACTACTTCCATTAAAAAACTTGCAATCTGTTTCATCTCAATATTGCCCATATTTATCTCTTTCTCTTCGGTAGGAGTAATAAAAAACTCTCTCGGCATAAAAGAGATATGAGAAATTTTAAGAATATAGTTAGTTTTCTTCACATTCTTAAACACAAAATTTCCTTTCGAATCGGAGGAGGTAAAATTTGCCAATGTAGAATCTTTTGGGTTTAACAACATCACAGTAGCCGACGGTATGGCTACGTTTGAAGTATCTTTAAGCATACCGGTTATTGTTAACTGCGCCTGCGAGGCACAAAGTATTACAAAGCAATAGAGGGTAAAGAAAAAATGTTTCATTATTTGTTTTTTGTGCTATAAAACGCAGTATCAGTTGTGGATATTGCACATTGTCATCCAAAAAATAATGGAATAAGAGTGTTTTAGGTGGGTGGTATCGTTTTAGTTACATAAGAGGGGGCTTAATTACTTTAAGTTTATTATGAATTTTTTTTTCAGCAAAAAAAAATTAGCCGAAATCTGAAAAAAGGTTTTAAATTATAAATATTGTCTAAAAAAGAAAAAAAAATACCGATCCCCCCCCCTTTTGGGGGTATTGATGTTGAAATTTAATAATATTTTTGCCGCGTTAAGACAATTGACAATTAACAATTAACAATAACATACAATCACGTTCTTTGACATTTTGGCAATCAGATTTATTAAGCAGTTGATTTATAGGCGTTTTATACAGTAGGATTTTGCATGGAATCTGTAGAATTTTGT
>Ga0123353_10003654_pt1 | contig 19512 bp, 16 predicted proteins | sample TergutLab28metaG_3_FD_92763 | JGI IMG/M metagenome (GOLD analysis project Ga0123353, IMG submission 92763) | Labiotermes labralis P3 segment gut microbial communities from Petit-Saut dam, French Guiana - Lab288 P3 | ecosystem: Host-associated > Arthropoda: Insects > Digestive system > Gut ... | reverse complement strand
TACGCATATGCCCGCTCACTTGGCAGGATGTTTTCGCGTTGGATATTTGAATCGACCATCAATATCGTCGCTTCATCATTACCCATCGAGCGGACAATGACAGGCATGGTGTCCAAGTCCGCCAATTCGCACCCCCGTTTGCGCCGGTGACCTGAGATTAGCTCATACCCGCCGCTCTCTAACGGGCGTGCTATGACGGGCATGAGTACGCCATACTGCTTGATACTCTCTGCCATGCTATGCATCGCAGTATCATTCGCTACCTTAAATGGGTGATTCTGAAACGGGTGCAACTCTGCTATCTGAATCTGCTGAATGTTTTCCTGCTCGGAATCCGAGCTTGCGTCTGTTATCCCCAAAAGACTATCGAGGTCGGTCAATTCAATTTTCTGCGCACTACTTCCCATTCTTGAGTACCTCCATAGTCAGCTCACGGTATGCTGTTGCCACTTTACCTTTGGAATCATGCGCATAGATGCTCTTACCTTCCGCGCTGGTTTCGGCTGCTCGTACCGATTGGGGAATATCCGTTGCAAAAATCTTGAGCTTGCCGCCATACGTTCCACGGAGCAGGGCGATTATCTCCCTGGTGTAATTCGTGCGATTATCGACCATGGTTATGAGAATACCTTCGATGCGCAATTTGGGGTTGAGATGTCGCCGTACTCTGCCTACGGTTTGCAGCAATTGCTCCAACCCCTTGACTGGCAAATACTGTGCCTGTACAGGGATGAGAACGCTTTTTACAGCGGTCAGAACATTGATCGTGAGCACACCCAAGGACGGCATACAGTCGATTAGGATATAGTCGTACTCTCGCTTCACACTGTCGATATATTGCTTCAACACCTTTTCACGGTTCATTTCATTCACAAGCGAAATTTCCAGGCCGGACAACACAATGCTTGAGGGCATAAGGTCAATGCCTTCCTCGTGGCGCAGAATGCCTTCTCCAGGCTGCAAAGGCTCCTCTTTCAATGTCTTTTTCAAGATGTCGTTCAGGGTTATGGGAAGCTCATCAGGTTTCGGATAACCTAGGCTGATGGTGAGGGAAGCCTGGGGATCGCCGTCAATCAGTAGCACCTTTTTCCCTTCCCGCGCAAGGCCGATGCCTAAGTTGCCGCAAGTGGTGGTTTTTCCCACACCCCCTTTTTGGTTGACGATGGCGATGACTTTGCAGTTATCCATGTTGGCCCTCCTTATGAGCATATTTTTTTGGATTTGAAGTGGAGTATCCTAGGAAGTGGAGGTGATTCCCAAACAAAAAACACCTCCACACATTTTCGCTACCTATAGCACGGTGCATATAGCTCAATGTTTGGAGGTGTTTCATAACCTGAGTATGTGAACTAAGACTGTTCCCCGTCCCACACTGCTAATTTTCTGCTAATTCGCCATGATAGAATTAGTAGCATAGGAGGTTTTCGGAGGATACTCGAAGAAATATATCATGCGCAAATTCCCTTGTATTGCAACACTTGAAAGCATTGTATGACGTTTGAAGGCAATACAGGAAACCCGACATTCTTAACTCCTAAGCGGAAGGTCATGAGTTCGAATCTCGTCGGGAGTGTTTTTTGAACAGCCGTGCATCCCAATGGGTGCAGGGCTGAAATTGGATCGGAGGATGGGAGTGCAATGACAGAAAAATTCAGGGCCGAGCTTGAGGCGACCAGGTATGTGCGCGCGCCGCTGCGGGTGGACGACGCTGAATCACAGGAGGTAAGGCACCTAAAGAAGGAAGTCCTCCAAACCCGCCTCATCGACGATATGCAGTCCCTGGACGGCTGGTACACCGTCACCGATCACGCCCGCATGGAGCTGTCGGACGAGCGGGCGGTGTGCGGAAAAACATCCCTGAAATTCTCTTCCCCCACCCGGATAGGCCACTACGAGCTGGCCCAATACCGCATCATCTCCCAACCCAAGGTGGTCAAAACGATCGCCCGGGAGGACTGGCGGGACTGGAACCGCCTGTCGGTGTGGATCTATCCCGACATGCCCGGCTTTCATTCCATCGTGCTTCGCGTGCAGCTGATGAACGACGGCGAGCGCAAGGTGCCAGATGTCTACGAGCGGGAAGCCCAGCACAACATGAACCTCAAGCCCGGCCAGTGGAACCACATGACGGTGGAGATCCCCGACATCTACCGGGATTGCGTCACCGGCCTGAGCTTTGAATACGACATGTGCGGCCACGAACCCAAGGGATGTGAGCACGCCGCGTGGTACATCGACAAGATCGAACTGCAAAAGGTGGAGTGCGATAAGTACATCGGCTGGCAGCCCGGAAAGGACCGCATCGCCTTCTCTCACCCCGGCTATCAGGCGGGCAGCAAGAAGACCGCCGTGGCCGCGGGCCTTGCCGCCGCCTCGTTTAAGGTGCTGGAATTAGATACCGGCAAAGTGGCGCTGGAGAAGGCCATCGAAAAAACCCAAACCTCCACGGGCGAGTTTCAGGTGCTGGACTTCAGCGAGATCACCCAATGCGGGCGATATCTGATCATCGCGGGGGATGTCACCACCCGGGCCTTTTCTATCAGCGACAGCGTATGGGAAACCTCCATCTGGAAGGCGCTTAACTTTATGCTCACCCAGCGCTGCGGGTACGCTATCCCCACACTCCACGAGGCCTGCCATGCGGACAGCATCGTGCGCCACCCCGACGGGCGCTTTGTGATCGCAAACGGCGGCTGGCACGACGCCGCCGACATGTCCCAGAACGCCACCACCTCTTCCCAAGCCACCTTTGCCCTCTTTGAGCTGGCCCGGCGGTTGGAACAAGACGATCCCCTGCTGTTTGAGCGCCTGCTGGAAGAAGGCAAGTGGGGGCTGGACTGGCTGATGAAGACCCGCTTCGGCGACGGGTACCGGGCGCTTTCTTGCGGCACCTCCTGCTGGACAAACGGCATCCACGGCGACCAGGACGACGTAATCTTCGAAGCCCTGGACATCCCCATCGAAAACATGATGGCCGCGGGCGCCGAAGCCATCGCGGCGGCCTTGCTGAAGGAGCGCGAGCCCCACAAGGCGGCCTACGCGCTGAAATGCGCCAAGGAGGACTGGCAGCTGGGATACGAGCGCCGGGAAGGAGACACCTTCCATCAGAAGGGCGATCCGGCCCGTATCATCTCCCCTCTATTGGCCTACAGCACGGCAGCCTGGAGCGCCGTGGAGATATACCGCGCCTGCGGCGAGCAGTACTATGCCGACAAGGCGGTGGAGTGCGCCCGGTATGTGATGGATTGCCAGCAAAAGGCCTATCCCGATTGGGACATCCCCGCCGTGGGTTTCTTCTACCGGGATACCCAAAGGACGCTGATCCAGCAGTACAACCATCGCTCTCACGAAGCCGAGCCCCTCCTGGCCCTCACCTACTTAATGCAGGAGTTCCAGGATCACCCGGACTATATGAAGTGGTACGAGAGCGTGCTGCTCTACTCCGAGTACCAGCGCCTTGGCGTGAAAGCCACGGCGCCCTTTGAGATGGCCGCGGCCTGTATCTACAACCTGGGCGAAGCCGAAGCCGACAAGGAACTCTTTATGAAGCAACAGCCGCAATTCAACGAGCGAATCTTTGAGGAGTTCAGGGCCCAGGCCCTCAACGGCTACAGCTTGGGCAAGGGATATTACCTCAGGCGCTTCCCCATATGGTTCTCCTACCGCGGCAATACGGCGCTGGTGTTATCCTCGGCAAAAGCGGCGGCTATGTGCGGCAAAATGCGCAACGAATACGATATCGCAGAGATCGCCCAGCGCCAGATGGAATGGGTCCTGGGGCGCAACTCCTTCTCCCAATCCTTGATGTATGGCGAAGGATACGACTTTAGCCAGCAGTACATCCAGCTCCCGGGCGAGCAGGTAGGGGAGTTGGCCGTGGGCATGCAATCCTTTGAGAATTTGGATTCGCCCTACTGGCCCCAGGTCAACACGGCCACCTACAAGGAGGTGTGGGTCCACAGCGCCCTGCGGTGGTTCTGGGCGGCGGCGGATGCCTACGGGCCGACCAGCGTTCACGCGTACGTTCCCTATGCGCCCGGCGAGAAACTTACCTTCACAAACACCCTGTCCGGCCAGGCATATGCCTTTGAGCCGGAGTACAAGACGGGCAAGATAGCCTGCAAGATCCCGGCCGGCCGCTACGAGATGGATTACATGGGCAAGAAGATATCCCGTACCTTTGTGGCGGCGAAACGCTATGAGCTGAACGGGTTTATGGGCTATCAGGCGGAGCATACGGAAAAAGCCGGAAAGGTCACCCTTTCGGTGCGGATCACCGGCCAAGGCAATGCCGACCTTTGGGCAAGGGCGTCCAACATTCAGCTGGATGCCGACAAAAAGAGCGGAAAGGCCGGCGATACCGTGGTATTCACCGGGTCGGTCATCGATACGTCCCGCCCGTGGGTGGCGCTGTTTGTGCCCAACGGCAACATGGACGAGGCTTTTGAGGCGTACAAGGTATAAGCCCTCCAAGCCCTCCAAGCCCTCCGGAATGAAGAGTTTTTGAACCAGAAGGCAGAAAGCTCAGGGTAAAATCATTTACATGATTATTCGTGAATTGGCCCGACTTGCGAATCTATAATCATGTATCTTGTTTCACGGGCGGGCTGACCCCGCCCCTACGCTGCCTGTACGATGAAAGAAACCGTGTGTTTATCGCGATGTAGGGGCGGCGTCAGGCCGCCCGCACATTCAGTGGTAAAACATGGAGAGTAAATGATTTCACCCTGGCAGAAAGTTGTTGCCTATTGATTTCTAGGATATTTTCGTGTAATATCATCTCCTAAGATAAGTGCATGCCATTCCCAAAGTTGGCAGCAAAGATTGGTAGATCGAAAGAATGAGCTATATAACGCTTTTGCTGGGGGCGCCTCTCGGATATCTAATGTATTTTTGTTTTTCCATAACAAAAAGCTATGTCGCGTCACTTGTTTTGCTTACGATCATATCCAGGGCAATTCTCTTTCCATTATCACTCTATGCATACAGGAACTCCATCCGTTTGGCAAAAACCAAGCCGCGGTTGGACGATATGAAACGGTATTATTCCGGCGACAAGGATCGTATCGCCGAAGAGCAGCTCAAACTGTACAAGGCTGAAAAGTACAATCCTTTCATGGATCTTGTGCCATTATTTGCTCAATTGCTGCTGATTATTGGGTTGATCCATGTTGTATACAGCCCCATGCAATACTTGCTTCAAATCCCATCCGACATCATTGCGTCATTAACGGAAAGAGCAGCGCGCATAGCCGGCGTGGAGAACCTTGGCGCGGCGGCGCAGATCAAAGCGATAGAGTTGCTGCAGAACCCTGCCCATGCTTCCGCTTTTGAGGGTGTTGCGGCGGAATGGGTTGTCAAAATCCAACAATTTAACATGAATCTCCTCGGCATGAATTTGGGTATGGTTCCGTCACTCACAGAATGGTCCATCTATCTGCTCATCCCTATGTTCGCCGGTCTCACCGCATTGCTTTTATGTGTGGTTCAAAATAAGCGCCATGTCGCCCAGCGTGAGCAAAGCAAGGGCGCCCAATGGGGGACGCTCGTGTTTTTTACGGCTTTTGCAACCTATTTCGCTTTTGTTGTGCCGGCCGGTTTAGGGTTTTATTGGGGAGTGGGTAATCTGCTTTCCATCGTCGTTTTGCTTTTATCCAATGTTATATGCAAGCCTGAAAAGCATATTGACTACGCGTCGCGGCCAAAGCCGCAGCCTGTGGATAAAGCGGCCCTAAAAGCCAACCGCCTTAGAGAGAGGGAGGATTACAAGCGCTTTTCTTCAACAAAAAACAAGGCGCTGGTATTTTATTCCGTAAAGAGCGGGGGATATAAGTATTTTAAAGGCGTTTTGGAGTACGTGCTGGAAAACTCGGCTATACCTATACATTATGTAACCAGCGATCCCGACGACGCTATATTTGGCAAAAACGATCCGCAGCTTACGCCTTATTATGTTGCGGACAAAAAGCTCATCTCCCTGATGCTGTACCTGGACGCCGATGTGATGGTGATGACCACGCCCGATTTGCAAAAGTATCATCTCAAGCGCAGCGTAGCGCGCAAGGATGTGGAGTACGTGTACATGTTCCACGCGGTGGTCAGCACGCACATGATGTATCGCGAGGGCGCGTTCGACCATTATGACACGATTTTTTGCGTGGGGCAGTATCATATGGATGAAATCCGCGCCAGGGAGAAGAAGTACGGCTTGAAGCAAAAGCGCCTCATCCCCTGCGGGTATAGTTTGATCGATGAACTAACTGCGGACTACGAGGCGATGGACAAAGAGCAGGGCGGCGTCAAAAAAATTCTCGTGGCGCCGTCGTGGCAGTTTGACAACATTATGGAATCAAGCTTAGACGCGTTGTTGGAGCAGCTTTTGGGCAAGGGGTATCAAATTGTTGTCAGGCCGCACCCGGAATTTATCAAGCGCTTCCCCAGCAAAATGGACGCTATCCTTGCCAAGTACGCGGATCAACTCAGCGATGATTTTGTGATAGAAACCGATTTCTCGTCAAACGTTACGATTTTTACCGCCGATCTGTTGATTACGGATTGGTCCGGCATTGCTTTTGAGTACGCGTATGCTACAAAGCGGCCGTGTCTGTTCATCAATACCCCCATGAAGGTGATGAACCGCAATTACAAAACGATCCGCCGTGTGCCGGTTGAAGTCTCCATGCGTGAGAAGATAGGCGTTTCGGTTGGCCTGGACAATATGGACAGCGTTGCCGCCGCTGTGGAGGATTTGCTTGCAAACGCTGCCGATTACGGCCAGCAAATTACCGAAACCTTGCAAGAAAACATGTTCTGCGTTGGGCACAGCGGTGAAACGGGCGGGCAGTACATTCTGGAAAGGCTGGGCGCAAGACAATGAGGAGATGCCGTGATAGCTCTTTTGCTTAACTCCGGCGTGGGCTCCCGCATGGGGGAGCTAACCAAACAGGCGCCCAAAGCGCTTGTTCCGATTGGCGCGGGCCATACCATTCTCAGTTGGCAGCTTTTGTTGTTGTCCCGGCAGAATGTGTCCAGGGCCGTGATTACCACCGGCCCGTTTGCGCAAGCGCTGCGGGAGGACGCGTGCCGGTTGGGGCTTCCCCTCCCACTGGATTTTGTGCAGAACCCTCGTTATTTGGAAACGAACTATATCTATTCCATGTGGCTGGCCAAAGATCGGTTGTGTGGAGAGGATGTGTTGCTGCTCCATGGCGATTTGGTGCTGGGAGGCGACGTGCTGTCTGCCCTTTGTGCCCAGCAACGCAGCAGCATGGTGGTAGACACTGCGCTGCCGCTGCCCCAAAAAGATTTTAAAGCGAGATTAAAGGGACAACGCGTACATGAAATTGGGGTGAACGTATTTGGGAATGATTGCGTGGCGGCGCAGCCTGCGTATTTTTTTAGGGCGGAAGATTTTGCCCAATGGATGGAGGAAATTGATATCTTTTGTGCGCAGGGGCAGACCTCGGTTTATGCGGAGAATGCCCTGAATAAAAGGCTTGGGCAACTTCCGCTGTATTCCCTGGACGTTTGCGGCATGCTTTGCAATGAAATCGATACGCCCGAGGATCTTTTGGAAATCTCGGAGCGGTTTAGTGAATACACGAATAATCTATAAGGAAGGCCTGCTATGTTTTCGCCCTTTTGCCCAATCACATTGCGATTTGCTTCTGCAGAAAATGCGGCCGCTACGATACAGGATGCCGTTCCCCACAACAAAGCGGTTCTATTGCTTGGGGATGCCGCGCTCAAGGGGCAGCTTGCCTCTTTTTGTTCATCTTTGGCGGATGCGTTCCCTTCGGTGCGCACGCTCTGGATTTCGGCCCCTCCAAATGTGGAGGCCCTTTTTGCGTTGCTCCAATCGGCAGCTCAGGACAATATTGGCGCTATCGTCTGTATAGGCGGCGGCAGCACCATCGATATGGGCAAAGGGTTGCGGGCCTTTTGGGGAGAAGATTTTGCAGACGCAGACGCATTGCGCCGAGGCATCCTGCAGCATACGTACCGGAATCAAAAAGAAAAACCCCCCTTGATCGTTATGCCTACCACCGCCGGTACCGGTTCCGAAGTGACTCCCTGGGCTACTATTTGGGATCCTGCAAAAAACGCAAAGCTGTCTATCGACGGGGTTGGTTTGTTTCCTGCCATGTCCGTTGTGGTGGCGGAATGGACGCTAAGCATGCCGGCCGGGGTGACATTGGCTACCGGGCTGGACGCATTGGCACACGCGATGGAAGCGTTTTGGGCGAGAGACAGAAACCCGCTGTGCCAGGAATTGTCTCTGTCCGCCATATCGTTGATCCGCGAATATCTGCCGCGGGTGCTGGCGGCGCCCAGAGCTATTGATTTGCGAGAAAAAATGTGCTTAGCGGCATTGTTTGCCGGCCTTTCTTTTTCCATGACGCGTACCACGGCTTGCCATTCTATCTCCTACATATTGACGATGCGGTATCAAATTCCTCACGGGTTTGCGGTGGCGCTAACGCTGGCGTCGGTAGGCCGCAAAAACCGGGCTGTTGTGCCGGAGATAAACCGCGTCTTCTCTATTTTTGATGGAGAGTGTGGATTTACCGATTGGATGCGAACCACCTGTTGTACCGTGCAGCCCTTATCTTTGTCCGCCTTTGGCGTGCCCGAGGGGGACTTGCCGGGCATTGCAAGCGAAGCATTTTCAAATGCGCGGATGCAGAACAATCCGGTAGAGTTAACCCAGGAAGACGTGCTGTCTATTCTGCAAGAAGCCTATCTGTAGTGAAAGGAGGAGAGCTTTGTGGATATCAGTCTTTTTTTCAGCGTCCTGCAGCACAATGAGATCCAGTTCTTTACTGGCGTACCGGATTCTTTGCTAAACGTATTCTGTGACGAGATTGTCAATCGCTACGGCATCCGCGGCAAACATCACATCGTAGCCCATAACGAAGGCGGCAGCGTTGCGTTGGCGAGCGGGTATCATCTGGCGACGGGGAAGATACCTTGCGTGTATCTGCAAAACAGCGGCATTGGCAACGCGCTGAACCCTGTTGCGTCCCTAACGCACCCAAAGGTATACGGCATCCCCATGTTATTCGTAGTGGGCTGGCGGGGCGAACCGGGCGTGCCGGATGAGCCGCAACACATCTTTCAAGGCGAGATCACCCTGCAGTTGCTTTCGGACATGGATGTGGCGTATTTTGTTGTGGACAGAACCACTTCCGCGGAGCAGGTCAAAGACGCGTTTTTGCGTTTTGATACGTTGTTTGCCCAAGGCAAGAGCGCCGCATTTGTTGTACGCAAGGGCGCGTTTGCGGGAAAGGGCCATGTGTACCGAAATATGCATACGCTCAACCGTGAGCGAGCCGTGGGCATCGTATTGGAAGCCGCCCAAGACGACCCCGTCGTTTCTACAACCGGCAAAATATCGCGAGAGCTTTTTGAGATGCGGCATGCGTTGCCACAGGGCCACGGGAAGGACTTCCTTACCGTTGGATCCATGGGGCACAGCGTGATGATTGCCCTAGGCATCGCCTTGCAACAGCCGGAACGCCGGGTGTGGTGCCTGGATGGGGATGGCGCGGTTTTGATGCACATGGGCGCCATGGGCATTGTGGGAAGCCATGCCCCCGAGGGGTTTGTCCATGTGGTGTTGAACAATGCCGCCCATGAAACGGTGGGGGGAATGCCCACGGTTGCAGGCGGGGCCGATTTATCGGCGATAGCCCTTGCCTGTGGGTACCGGCATGTTCATAAAGCCGCAGACGCCCGGTCTCTAAAAGCTGTGTTGGAACAGGCAAAAGCCCAAAGCGGGCCGGTTTTTGTAGAGGCGCTTGTTGCGCTCGGGTCCCGTGCCGATCTTGGGCGCCCCACAATGTCCACGCAAGAAAACAAACGTGTCTTCATGGAATTCTTGAGTCAAAGGTGAGTGCATGACATGAAAAAGGTTTACATGAATTTCAGCACCGATATCATACACGGTGGGCATATCCGCATCATCAAAGAAGCGGCTCGCCTTGGCGAGGTGACGGTGGGTGTGTTGTCTGATCAGATCGTAGCCAGCTACAAGCGCTTTCCCGTTCTGAGCACAAAGGAGCGCATGGCCATCGTTGGCAGCATCACAGGGGTGCGGCATGTGATCGAGCAGGATACGCTGATCGGCGAGGATATATTAAGAAAATTAAAGCCCGACTACTTTGTGCATGGCGACGATTGGCGGGTTGGCGTGCAGGCTCCGATACGCGCTCGGGTGATCGAGATTCTACGTGAGTTTGGCGGGGAACTGCGCGAGTTTCCCTACAGCAAAAATCAGGAATACGATGCATTGGAGATGCATGCCCGTTCACAGCTCTCCATCCCGGACATCCGGCGCGGGCGGCTCAAAAAGCTGCTGAAAATTAAACCCCTTATCACGGCCATTGAGGTGCACAGTGGGCTTACAGGGTTGATTGCTGAAAACGAAAGGGTTGTAAAAGACGGGAAAGTATCGCAATTTGACGCCATGTGGCTGTCCAGCCTTTGTGATTCCACCGCCAAAGGGAAGCCGGATACGGAGCTGGTGGATATAACCAGCAGGCTCCGCACCATAGACGACATCATGGAAGTCACAACAAAACCAATCATCTTTGACGGAGACACGGGCGGGCGAATCGACCACTTTTCCTATCTAATCAAAACGTTGGAGCGCATAGGGGTTTCCGCCGTTATTATCGAAGATAAAACCGGCTTCAAACGAAATTCACTCTTCGGTACCGAGGTGGAACAACAGCAAGACAGCATTGAGAATTTTTCAAGAAAAATAGGCGTGGGCAAGAGCACCATGAAAACCCAGGAGATGCTGCTGATTGCCCGCATTGAAAGCCTGATTTTAGAGCGCGGCATGCAAGATGCGTTGGATCGCGCCTTTGCTTTTACCCAGGCGGGCGCCGACGGCATTATGATCCACAGCCGCCGGAAAGAGCCGGATGAGATTTTTACTTTTTGCAAGGAATTCCGCGCCAAAGACCCATCCACGCCCTTGGTGGTCGTGCCGTCTACCTTTACGTCCGTTACAGAAGAAGAGTTCGCGCAGCGGGGCGTAAACGTTGTGATCTATGCGAACCAGCTCACGCGCAGCGCTTTTCCCGCCATGCAGAAAACAGCCCGGCTCATTTTGGAGCATCAAAGGGCTGAAGAGGCGGACGGCATGTGCATGTCTATCAAGGAGATCATCAAGCTGATACCGGAGTTGTGAGTCTTACCCCGGCTTGCCCATCACCCAACCCACCACGCCGTTGCGTTTGGCCAGGTAACGGTCGCTCCACACGCCTAGGATGGACACTCTATCCCCCGTGCGCACCGGCAGCATATAATCCGTGGCGTTGGCGGCAAAAAGGCCTTCCCCTTTGGCATAGATCATGCTGTTGGGGATCCTAAGCCGGTGGCCGGTAGCGGTATGTTTGCAATAAGAGAACTCAGGCCCTTGCTCCAGCAGGGCCACTTCGTCGCTGCCCCAGCGGATGTTGAGGGTAGCGGCGTTTTCGCGCTGGGATTGCTGCACCGCGCCCAGAGGCAGGTCGTCGCCTGCCCAAAAGGAGATGGCTTCGCTGTCGGCATCCGGCAAGGCCACCAGGTTGAGCTGGCCGCATGACTTGATCACATTTCCGCCGTCGATGGCTAATATGCGGCGCTCACTGTCATACTTGGGGTTGTGACAGGGCCGCTCCGGTTCGTAGTTCACGGTGGGTTCGTGGCCCACCACCACCGTCTTAGCAAAGCGGGGGCCTTTGAGCAAAAAATCGTAAGTCTCCAAAACAACGTCGGCGGGCTGGCGCTCCAGCGGCCCTTCGGTTAGGCCGGCGTGGGCAAAGGTGTAGTGCGGCGTGTCCAGGATCATGGGCAGGTTGCACAGCCAATCCAGCTCTTGTGCATACCAGCGGTTCAGTTGGTTTTTAACCGAAACAAGGTTTGCGTCATCGTCCAATGCCAATCCCTGTTCAGCGCACATCTCGCCGATCAGGCTGTTGCGGCTGCGCACATAAGGCAAAAAGTGGGCGTCGTATTCGTCGGTACGCAGCAGTTCGCGCAGGGTGTCGTCGCAATTGCCGCGCACAAAAAACGCGTTGCCCCGCCCGGCCAGTTCCATGGCGCGGCGCAGCATTCGAAGATTATGCGGCCCCTTTTCCACGGTATCGCCCACCGCCACCAGCAGGTCGCCGTCGCAAAACCCGGCTTTGTCCAGCAGGCGGTCGAAGAGATCGATGTTGCCGTGGATGTCGCTGACGGCCAGGATGCGTTGGCCTGGGGCGGTTTCTAGCCGGGTTACGGTTGCGTGCATGGGCTTGCAAATCCCCTTTCATTGTGATTTACTATATACGGGAGGGATAAAGATGACAATTGAATATGATGTTTCAGAACAGGATCATGTAAACTTATATTTGTATCACGCCGAGCACTCGCCGCGAGCTCAAAAGGCTTCCTGGAGATGGTTTTGCGGATACGCAGTACTTCTTTTTGCAGGCGTATTTTGGAATGCGGCACGGAATAATTTTCATGCTGGCGCAATTTTTGGAGGTTCATTCATTTCGTTTATGTTGATGCTGCTCTCGTTGCTTGCATACCCTAAGCTATACAACCGCATTTATAGCAGACAGATAAAAAAGCATATTAGCGAAGGCAAAAACAATGATTTTATCGGCCATCAAAAAATGACGCTGAAAGAGGACTGTATAGAAGGAATATCTCCCAATACGACCGCCTACACAAAGTACTCCGCAGTAGAGAAAATAGGCTGTGGCTACAATTGCATCTTCGTGTACATTGGGGCAATCAAAGCGTACATTATTCCGCTTTCCGCCTTTGAAAGCGATACGCTCAGGGATGCATTCCTTGCTTTGCTAACGGAAAAGACCGGCGTAGCGCCTACCGGTTTGCCGCCTGCGCCCGGTTGATCGCACACAGTATCCCCCGCACCGACGCCACATTGATATTGCTCGATACGCCCACCCCAAACAACTTCCTTCCATCCGGGGCCTGTATCTGAATATAAGCGATGGCCTTTGAATCCGAACCCTGCGATATGGCGTGCTCGTGATAGTTCAAAAAGGCGTAATCCTGCAGGCCGATGGCGTTCAGGGCCTGGCAGGCCGCGTTGATGGGGCCGTTGCCCCGGCCGTCCAGCGCTACGGGTTGACCGTTCACCAGCACCTCGCCGGCAAAATGGCATACGCTTTCGCCCGAACCGTCGGACTCCTCGGTGAAGGCGTAGCGAGTCAGCTTGTAGGGGCCGTCTATCTGCAGATAGGCGGCTTCAAACAAATCGCGAATCTCGGCCGGCAACAGTTCGCCGCCCTTGCCCTCGCAGGCCGCCTGAACAAGATTCCCAAACTCGGGATGCATATCTTTGGTCAGGTGATAGCCAAAGCTGCCCATGATAAAGGCCGCGCCGCCCTTGCCGCTCTGGCTGTTGATGCGGATCACCGGCTCGTACGCCCGGCCCACATCCGCGGGATCGATGGGCAGGTAGGGTATCTCCCATAACTTCGAATCCGTGGCGCGCATGTGCTCGTACCCCTTGTTGATGGCGTCCTGATGGGAGCCGGAGAAGGCGGTGTACGCCAGCTTGCCCGCGTAGGGCTGGCGCTCGGGCACCTTCATGCGGGTGGTGCGCTCGTACAGCTCACGGATCGCGTCGATCTGGGAGAAGTCCAGCTTGCAGTCCACGCCCTGGGTGTGCAGGTTGAGGGCCATGGTCACGATATCCAAATTCCCGGTACGCTCGCCGTTGCCAAACAATGTGCCTTCCACCCGCTGGGCCCCGGCCATCACGGCCAACTCGGCGCCGGCCACGCTCGTCCCCCGGTCGTTGTGGGGATGCACGGAGATGATGGCCGCCTCCCGGTTGGGCAGGTGGCGGATGAAGTATTCGATTTGATCGGCATAGGTGTTGGGGGTGCACATCTCCACGGTGCTGGGCAGGTTGAGGATCACCGGCTCCTCTTTGGACGCGCGCAATTCCTCCATCACCCGGGCGCAGATGTCCACCGCAAAGTCCATCTCTGTACCTGCAAAGGATTCGGGCGAGTATTCAAATCGAACCCGGGTATTGCCGGTGTTTTCGTCGGCCAGCTGGCGGATCAGGCGCGCGCCGCCCACGGCGATGTTGATGATACCCTGCATATCCTGCTTAAAGACCACCTTGCGCTGGAGGGTGGAGGTGGAGTTGTAGAAGTGCACGATCACTTCCCGTGCGCCGGCCACCGACTCGAAAGTCTTGCGGATCAGGTGCTCCCGGGCCTGCACCAGCACTTGGACGGTGACATCGGCCGGGATGTGGCCGCCTTCGATCAGCGCCCGCAGCACGTCGTGTTCGGTTTGAGACGCCGAGGGGAAACCCACCTCGATCTCCTTGAAGCCGATGCCGGTGAGCATGTGAAAATACTCCAGCTTTTCGGCCAGGTTCATGGGGGTAACCAGGGCTTGGTTGCCGTCGCGCAGGTCCACCGAGCACCACAGGGGGGCGGCGGTGATGGCGCGGTCGGGCCAGGCACGGCCGGGCAGCGCGACGGGAACGAAAGGTTTGTACTTGCCATAATTCTCCATGGGCACGCCTCCTTAAGCAAAACGCCCCGGCACACCTTTGTGTGGGGGCGGATGAAACTAGGGAGAGTATAGCGGAGATTGGGCGGGATGTCAAGGGCCTCCAAAAAGAGCAACGGCCGCCAAACACAAAGCCGTCCGCTACGCCGCTTGATTTGTGCTATGTTTGTTCGCCGGAGTATGATTGCCCTGACAAATGATGAACGCGCCGATCAAGAAGCCTATCCGCTTCCTAGAAATGGTTTACTCGCCGACAGACGCATCATCGGCATCCTCTATGGTTTCATCTTCATCGGCCTGCTTGGGTTTTCTACTGAACAAAGCCGCGATCTTTGCCCTGATTCTGAACAAAAAGACGCCGCACACAGCCAACCCCGCCAGGACGATTTGAACCACCATACTTCCAAATCCAGGATCCAAGTACATTCCAACACCTCCAAAAAATAATAGCTATGTTTACTCGATTGCCTCTCCCCGCTCCAATGCGGCAATCTGCCCCATCCGCCGCCGGTGGCGTTCGGCGCCCTCAAAATCCGTGGTCAGCCACATGCGGGCGATCATCTTGGCCAGCTCGGCGCCCACCACGCGTACGCCCAGGGCCAGCATGTTGCTGTCGTTATGCCGACGGGAGAGCACGGCGGAATAGGGCTCCGAGCACATCACGCAGCGTATGCCCGGCATCTTGTTGGCGGCTAGGCCGATGCCCACGCCGGTGCCGCAGATCAGGATACCCTGCTGGCATTGCCCGGCGAGTACCGCACGGCATGCACGGGCCGCGTAGATGGGGTAATCGCAGCTTTCGCCGGTATGGGCGCCGAAATCTTCATACGATAACCTCATTTCTTCCAATAGGGCGATGATCTCTTGTTTAAGGCCGACCCCCAGGTGGTCGCTTGCCAACGCGATCATTGTTCATTCTCCTTGCCTTTGACTTGTGATGCGAACCTACCGCCCCTACGCCCGTATACTGTAGTAGCCATTCAGAAAGGAGGGCGATGCATTATTATACTGGACTGGATGTCTCGATGGTGGCTGGAGGCCGCCATGGGTGTGGTTGCCGGGGCGCTCGCCTTTGGATATCATTGGGTAACCCGGAAAATCAAGAGCGTTCTGGTTGAGCATAGCGCGCTTAAAGCGGGAATCAAGGCCCTGCTGTATGACCGCATCATTCATTCGTATCACCTGCACAGAGAAAAAGGGTATTGGCCCATCCACGCCCGGGAAACGATGAGTGAGCTAACCGCCCAATACCGCGCGCTGGGCGGCAACGGCGTGATACAGGACCTCGTAGATACGCTGCGCGAGTTGCCTACTGAGAAAGCAGCTGCTGACAATCCCCAGAAACCTTAGCTTGCGGACAGGTCATGCGGCCTGTCCGTTTTGGCTGCATCTTTTTTGCCGCCCATATCATGGCCAAGCTCAGCCCCGTGACCGCAATCCCACCCATGAGCACCGTGTCCGCAAAGGAGGCCAGCTGGCTGCCAAAGGCAAAGCGGGCGGAAATGGCCAGCGCGCCGACGGCCAGCAGAAGGACACCCCAGAACTTTGTTTTAGAAGGGTTCCGCAAAAAGCGGCGCACCGGCCCGAACAGCTTAGCAAAGATCGCCCCAATGCTGGCCAAGAGCAACAGGCGCCGGGTTTGCTTGGTTGGTTCGCTTGCCGCCATGGTATATACAACGGCTTCTCTGTTTTGAGGCAAGACGGCCTGGCGGGCGGAAGGCGTCGCCGCATCGCACAAAAACAAGGCGCATGCGATGATGCTGGGGATTACGATGGCCAGACGCCCGGCCTGTTTCATTCGTTTTGCTGCGGTGCTCATTTGGGGGTTTCCTTTCTGTTGATCGTATCTGGAGCCTTCTATTCTATAATTCTAACTTTTTCAAAAGCTAATGTCAATGCGCCACCGGTTCCTCATTTTTGTCGCATATTTCACAAAATTCGCATTTTCAGTATTAAGCGGCTTGCCTTTCCGGCGTTGTTAGCGTATAATGCCCATATTCCCGAACGTTATTGCTAATAATCATAAAAGTGTTCGCGTTCGAGAAAAAACAAATGTTGGAGGCGTATTCATGAAGAAGCTGTTGGCAATCGTGCTCACCCTGGCCCTCTGCGCCCTGGCCGCTGTTCCCGCGCTGGCCAATTTTGCCCCGGTTCCCCAGGATGAAATCAAGGTTGGTTTTATCTACATCACCGATCCCGGCGACGGCGGTTACACCTTCACCCATCATCAGGGCACGCTGTACATGCAACAGGAGCTTGGCCTGCGCGACGACCAGCTCATCATCAAGAGCAACATCTCCGAAGACGACGCCTGCCGCACCGCCATCCTGGAGTGCATCCAGCAGGGCGCCAACATCATTTTCGCCAACAGCTACGGTTACATGGATTACATGGAAGAGATGGCCGAGGAATATCCCGACGTCATCTTCTCCCACTGCTCCGGTTATAAGTCCAACGACACCAACTTCAACAACTACTTCGGCCGCATCTATCAGTCCCGCTTCCTCACCGGCCTAGCCGCCGGCCTGCGCACCGAGAGCAACAAGATCGGCTACGTGGCCGCCTTCCCCATCCCCGAAGTCATCGGCGGAGCCGATGCCTTCGCCCTGGGCGTCAAGGTTGTGAACCCCGATGCCACCGTTACCATCAAGTACACCAACACCTGGTATGACCCCACCGTGGAGCGCCAGGCCGCCGAGGCCCTGCTGGACGCCGGCTGCGACGTGATCGGCCAGCACCAGGACACCAGCAACCCGCAAAAAGCCGCTGAAGACCGTGGCGTATGGGGCGTGGGCTACAACGCCGACATGACCGCCGCCGCTCCCGACGCCCACCTCACCGCGCCCGTATGGTTCTGGGGCGTGTACGTGAAGGAAGCCGTACAGCAAGTGATCGACGGCGCCTGGACGCCGGAGAACTCCTTCATGGGTATGGCCGAGGGCTTGGTGGGCATCTCCCCGCTTTCGAAGAACGTAGTGGACGGCACCGCCGAGATCATCGAAGCGTACCGCGCCCTGATCATGTCCGGCGAGTTCGACGTATTTGACGCCACCGGCGTGTTCGCCGACGGCATCTACGACAACGAGGGCAACCTGGTCATCGAGCCCGGCGCCCGCTACGACGTGCCCCAGATCACCAGCATGATGTGGTACCTGGACACCATCACCGTAGACAACTGATGATTTCATGCCCTAGGGCATGCTAATGGAAAGTGGAAAATGGATAGTGGAAAATGAGGAAACGGTGAAGCGCAAACACTCTGCCGTAACTCCCATTTTCCATTTTCCATTTTCAACTTTCCATTATGCGAAGCGGAGGAGGTTCTTTATGCAGGCTCAAGCTCAGCCTCTCGCCATCGAACTGCGCGGGCTCACCAAAACATTCGGCAAGGTGATCGCCAATCAGGACATCAGCCTCACCCTGCGCGAGGGCGAGATCCTCTCCCTGCTGGGCGAGAACGGATCGGGAAAAACCACGCTGATGAATATGCTCTCCGGCATCTACCGGCCGGACAGCGGCGCTATCTTTATCCACGGCCGGCGGCGGGATATCCGCTCCCCCATCGACGCCTTTAAGCAGGGAATCGGCATGATCCATCAGCATTTTAAGCTGGTGGACGTGCTTACCGTGGCGGAAAACATCGTGCTGGGCACCCCGGCGGAAAAGGGGCTCAACCGGGCGGCCCTCACCCGCAAGATCGCCGATCTGAGCCTGCGCTACGGCCTGATGATCGACCCCGACCGCAAGATATACGAACTGTCCGTAAGCGAAAAACAAACCGTGGAAATCATGAAAGTCCTTTATCGGGACGCCCGCATCTTAATCTTGGACGAGCCTACGGCCGTGCTCACCCCCCAGGAGATCGACCGCCTGTTTGTCATCCTGCGCCGTATGCGGGAGCAAGGCTGCGCCATCATTTTGATCACCCACAAACTCCACGAGGTGATGGAGGTTTCCGACCGGATCACCGTGCTGCGCAAGGGTACGGTGGTGGCTACCGTGGACCGGGCCCAAATCACCCAAGACGCCCTGGTGGAGATGATGGTGGGCGCGGCGGTGGACCTTTCCCTCAAGCGGCCCGAGCCGGAGCCCGACGCGCCGGTATTGCTCAAGGTAGAAAACCTTTGCGTGCAGGGCGCCGAGGGCGAGCTCAAACTGAACGACGTAAGCTTTGACATACGCGCAGGCGAGATATTGGGCGTAGCCGGCGTAGCCGGCAGCGGGCAAAAGGAGCTGTGCGAAAAGCTGGCCGGTTTGCTCACCGCCAAGGGCGGCCGCGTGACGGTCATGGACATAGACAACAACCTGGAAGAAGTGGACATCACCCACGCCCATCCGCGCAGGATCATCGGGCAGCGGGTGTCCATGTCCTTTATCCCGGAGGATCGCCTGGGCATGGGGCTGGTGCCCTCCATGAACATCGCCGACAACATGCTGCTCAAAACATACCACCATGAACCCGGGCCCTTCCTTCGCCGCAAGCCCGCCCGGGAACAGGCGGAGAAACTGATCGAGCGCCTGTCCATCGCCACGCCCAGCGCTTTGACGCCGGTGCGCAGGTTATCGGGCGGCAACGTGCAAAAGGTGCTGATCGGGCGGGAGCTTCTGTCCAAACCCAAGGTGCTGATCACCGCTTACCCGGTGCGGGGCCTGGACATCCATTCTTCTTACGCCATCTACAAGATGATCAACAGGCAAAAGAAAAGTGGGGCGGCGGTTCTGTTCATCGGCGAGGATCTGGACGTGCTCCTGGGCATCTGCGACCGGGTGATGGTGCTGTGCGGCGGCAAGGTGATGGACATCGTGGATGCCCGCGCCGCCACCAAACACCAGCTTGGCGCGCTGATGGCCGGCTCAAAAACCGTTGATCATCAAAAGGAGGAAGCGCTGGCATGATGAAACCGTCCATCCGCGCGGTTCAACGCACCGATATCGCGCCCGGTATGGCCTTTGGTTTGCGGGCGCTGG
>Ga0123353_10003653_pt1 | contig 19512 bp, 12 predicted proteins | sample TergutLab28metaG_3_FD_92763 | JGI IMG/M metagenome (GOLD analysis project Ga0123353, IMG submission 92763) | Labiotermes labralis P3 segment gut microbial communities from Petit-Saut dam, French Guiana - Lab288 P3 | ecosystem: Host-associated > Arthropoda: Insects > Digestive system > Gut ... | reverse complement strand
CTTTGCTGACATCTTCTCCAACGTAATTTGCATATCGCCATAATATGGCGGCCAGTTGCTCGCGCGTAACCGGATCATCGGGACCTAAGTTTCCATTTGCGTAGCCCATTATGATACCGTTTTCCATAGACCACTGCGCGGCCAGCTGGTACCATCGATTTCCCACATCGGGCGGAAGCTCCTCTTCGCCTTGCGGCTCGGGCGCTCCTGCCATATTATAAATCGTATAGGCCAGCATCGCCCGGCTCATCGGCATCGCAGGTTCAAAAGTGCTGCCTGTGACGCCGCGCATCAAACCTTTTTCGTATACGAAAATCACATCATTAAAGTACCAGGCGGATACGGGCACATCGGAAAATAGTGAATTCGCTTTTTCCTTCTCAATGTTTAGCGCGCTTGTAAAGAAGCGGGACATTTTGTCGGTGCTAAATATGACACTGCCCGAAGTTTCATCATACGTGCTTGGAACTTTCTGAACTTTTCCCGACTCATCCAAATAATAGAGCGTGAAGGCATAGGTATGCTGCCCTTCCGCCGGAACATATGGCATATTGATCATCATGTTGTCTTTAAAGCCATTAATTGTAATGTCGCTTAAATCAACATCAATGTCAAATCGGATTTCAAAGGTTCTGAAGAAAGGCGCCGAATAATTGGACAGCCTGATCTTGCCGATAATACCGCATTCTCCGCCCAACCCTTTAAAATACCGGCAACCTGTCAAATTGTCGATGATATCATTTACCGTAACGTTATACTCGGCTGTCTTGAAAATATTTTCAAGTTCTACGTTCACCATTTTTACCTGCTCGTCATCCTGATAAAAATTGCTCGCAGACCAGCCCTTCCCAGCCAGATAATCATTGAATAATGTTTTTCCGCCGCCTCTTATATAGCTGATATCCTTTTGATAAGAGAAGGTTAAGCCTTTTAAAAAAGCAATATCAGCCGTATCCGTGCTGTTATCCCTGCTGTGCAGATACAGGTAACGGGAAATGCCGTTGCAGAGAGCAAGTCCGATGGAATTGCCCACCGTGTTCCAGCTGCTATACGAAAGCAGCATACTCATCTCACATTCACGGATCATCCTGTATTCCAGATTGCCGCTGTACGCGCCGGGCGCTGAGTTGATTACGATTGTAGGAACTCCTTTGGATATGTTGTCGTTGATGTAATCAATCATTTTGCTGATATATTTTGTACTCAATATGGCCTGTGCCGGCGCGCTAAGCACCACAATTTCGATATCAGCGTCTTTTTTGCCTGTCAATTGCACACCAATGCTTTTGATATGTTCTTCGACGTTTTTTTTCACGGTTTCCAAATCATAAATAGATCCCGCAGACGAGCTTTCTGTATCGCCGAAATAGGCGACAGCCGCATTGACATTGTAGCCGTAATAATCGATCATGAGGCCTAAAACAGCCATCATTCCAAGCTCATCCGTACCGGAATAAATGAGTCCCCTGCTGTCCATCTTGTTTCGGATATAGTTGATCTCATTCGTCTGTATGGTAACTGCCGAACTGGAATCATCTATCCCGATAAAATATTTCATCCTGCCCGATGTGTCTTTTGTCAATATGTAATCGATGAGGTTTAACTTTCGTTCGCGTGTTTTTAGAGCATTCTTTATTTCCTTGGAATAATTTTTGTCAACGGGAATCTGCTTATACTCATTGTCCCTGGTATAGCTCGTAACAATCCGATTGATCGTCAGAACGTTGTCATTTAATACCTTTCGGGGAACGAGATTGTATTGCCTGAGGTAATTGTAAGTTTCCAGCGTCGCACCCTGATACTCGACCGTACAGGTCGAGAGGCGGGCAACCGTATCGATGATATAAACATGATTGCTCTTCGAAAGCTCGACGATCGCATCGATTATCTTGTATTCTTTGTCGTAATTCGATTTTGTAATCGAACGGGAATTCACAAGGCCGCCCGAGAGAAGCTGGTCCAAAGAAATGACAAAATAATCGGTCTCTTTGTCCATTTCACTGATCCAGTCAAGCAGTTTCTGACTGTCCCCAAACTGTGTCCCGTTTGAGTTCACCGGCTGCCCGTCAAGACGAGTGGTATACAAATCCCTGTCCGGCATCATTACTTTAAAGCCTGCTGATTCAGCCTCGTAAACCACCCTGTCCACATTCACTGGACGGTTGTCCAGCGGCACATAAGCCAGGATTGGCTCTCCGGGCAGGTTTGTCTTACTGACATCTTCTATTATGCCCGCCGAAACTGCTTCCTCTGAAACGATCCCTTCTGAATCTGCCCATGCTATAACTGGCGTCATCGTCAGCACCAAGGCTGTGCAAATCAACAAGCTTAACGCTTTCTTTTTCATCTGTTTCAAGTTCCCTTCTATCTTATAAAACTCCAATATAATTCTTGTTGGTAACACCGATGTGAAGCGGTAACTTCTTACATACTAAGCTTATATAAAGTATACTGGTTTAGCGAAACGCCTTCTTTTTCTGCTTCCATAGCAAGACGATAATGCAGCGATTTTGGTAAACGAACGACAAATTTACCGCTGTATTTATCATTATTATCGAAGGGAGAAGGGACAGTGAATCCATTTTCTAATTTCGTTTCAATCCAACCTTCCATTGCTTCCATTAATCCCTCATAGGCTTCTTCAAAGGTATCACCCGTACTTTGACATCCATCGAATTCTAGCACAGAAGCATGATAATAGTTTCCACTTTCATCTGAAATTGGTTTTATTACATAATTATATGATAATTTCATATACTCTCTGACATTCATTATTCTTAACCTCCTCAGATCATAGAATTCTATTCAATATATCTTTAGCATAAACACTTTTTAATGGATTCTCACTTTTAACTGTAATAACATCTCCATTAGAATTAATATATTGACAGTGAGAGCCTTTTTGCCGATCAAAAAAATACCCATACGCTTTTAGTACTTTTTCCGCTTCAGCTATTCTAATCCCATTCGGTTGTTGCTTCATCTTTTCTACTATTTTATCCACTGTTGGCATATAAATTTACTCTTTCTTTTCTTATATAGTATCATATATAGTACTGCCATTCAAGATATTTGCTCCAAAGCAACGCGGTATTCATGAAAATTATATGTAAAAAAAACAAAAAGGTCAACACCTTCCTCTCCTATAAAGCTTTACTCTTACAATTTTACATAAATATATATTATTGCTATTGTAAATGATATATAATATTTTATCAGAATTGTCGATCAAAAAGAGGAGATTTTTAAAATGTACGCAAGACTTACAGAAGAATATCGCGGCGAACTTTTAGAATGTGCGCATGAAGGATTGATCTGCGGAGTCGGCATAGATGGAGTCAAATATGCCCTCGGCGATCCTGCTCAAGCTATCTTTTACCGCTCAACGTTAAAACCCATTCAAATACTGCCATTTCTGTGGAATGCGCTCGATAAAAAATATGGATTGACTGAAGAAGAAATTGTCATTATGTCGGCCTCACAGCAGTGTGAATGGACCCATCTTGAAGTCATAAAGTCGCTTCTTAAAAAAGCTGAGATCAATGAGGATGACTTGATTATGCAGCCTACCTATCCATCACATCAAAAAACGCGCTATGAAATGATACAAAAAGGTATGGAGCCGCGAAAAATCTATCACGAGTGCATCGGCAAGCATATCGCGTGCATGCTTCTAATGCGCGAAAAAGGAGAAGATGAGCGCAAATACGGACATCCAGGCAGCTATGTTCAGCAAACCATTTTAGACTATATTTCTGAAATCTCTGATTATCCGAAGGAAAAAATCGCGATCGGGATTGACGGCTGCGGCGTACCTGTTTTTGCGATACCGATCGAGCGCATCGCGCTGTCTTACCTGCGCCTGGCAAAGCCGGAGCTTCTTAAAAATACGCGGCTGGCCGAACTGATCAGAAGAAATACAGCACTCATGAATAAACATGGAAGGTTGATTGCCGCAGAAGGCACACTGGACGATATCCTGTTAAAAGACCCGAACATCATCGCCAAATTCGGCGCCCAGGGCATTTTTTGCTTTGCGCTGCGCGATGAGGAACTCGGCTTTACATGCAAGTGCATGGACGGTACTTTTGATCCTCTTCCGATTGTCGCCATTTCGATTCTCGAGCGGATTCGTTATAAAAATCAAGATACAATCGATAAACTGAAAAGCAGGTTTTCATCTGAATATAAGAATAAATATGGAATCATCGTCACTACGCATAATGCAGTTTTTGACCTCGGGGAAGAATAGTCCCATAAAACAAAACTCCAGCCACTTGAGCTGGAGTCTTGTATTTTGGAGGCGAGCAGAACATTTTTAATTCTGCTCTTTACTTATTGTTGATTATCTTTTCTTCTGCCAAACATTACAATCAACGCTGCCAGTGAAAATCCTAGAATTGTTAAGTCGAACGCGGCGTCATTATCAAGCCCTGTCTGCGGAATATCCGAAAGCGGAACGTCCTCTTCAGGAACGATGATTTCCGGCGGCTGAACATCTTCCGGCCTTCCAAGCGGCACTTCAGGCTCTGGGATATTGGTATCCGGCGTCGGAGTTTGATTACGATCGCGTCCACCGCTTCCACCGCCTCCGCCTCCGTTGCCGCTGCTACCTGGTACATTCACGCTCACAGAATCCCCGTCGCGCACTTCCCATCCAGAATCAGAACCCTTCGCAGTTACAGATGCTTCATTCTTATACTCACCTGTTCCCATCCACTGTATGCTGTACTGGATGATGAGTTTCCCATCGATTTGCAGCGCCTCTTCTATTATAAGTTTAATGGCGCCTTTTTCTCCGTCTGTAGTATAGATATAGTCTACATCTTTTTCTAATACCCTGACATCTTCTCCCGGTTGCTGGATCAATACCTCGATCGCTCCGCCACTCACCATCGCGAGTTTTGTGTCAGTGATCGTAATCTCAGTCAGGTTTTCATTGTAACTTGTATTTTTTACAGTAACTTCATATGTGACCAAATCCCCATCGTTGATCCGGCTTCCATCAGCTGGGTTGGATTTCTTTGTAAGGTCTACTTTGGGACCATAGTAGCTGTTGTCAAAAGCCGCAACCTCAGGATTGGAAGTATACCCAACGCCATCGGTGAATTCAAAAGTATATTGGATGTCATCAAATCTCCAACCTTTTATTACGTCTTCCCCTGTGCTGCCGTTGATCGACTTTAGCTCTTTAACGACTACCGATCCGCTGAAATTATCGGGAAGGTCAAAAGTTGTCGATTTTGTTTTGCCTGCTTTTTCAATCGTAACTGTATTAACAACAGGTGTGCTGCCCTCTTCCGTAACCGTAATCTCAAATTTAAAATCATATTCTTTGTCCGGGTCATTTGTCGATTTGCTTATTGTGATCGCCGCCGGATAAGTCTCATGATAGGTGTTCACAAAGCCTTTCACATCGCTGCCCACTTTATCGCCGTTTTGATCAACCATATATTTATCGACAACTTTGCCGCTTACGATCTCGATGATCAGCGCGTTCTTATCATAGCTCACATCGGAATTGGTTCCCGCTTTTTCCCTTACGGCCAACATGACGTCTTTTCCCGCATACCTACTCAGAAACGCTCCATCAGGCTTGTCCTCTGTCAAAGACACTGCCCCATAGCCATCTGCCACACTAAGTGTTGTGGCTCCAACTTTTGTTCCTCTGTCAACAACATCAGCGATTTCAAAGATTTCAAATTCAAAGTCGAACGTGGATGTCGTCAACGCCCCATCCGCTCTGTTATCGAATAAAGATTTGCTAAACTCGACCGCTGGGGATTCCAACTGGTTGTATTGATTCTTTATCGCGGCATATTGGTTACCTCTGCCATAGTACGCTCTGCCAAGGTAATCCACATACACCGTCTTTTCAGTCACGGTCCAGCCTTCGTATCCCTGGACGTTACTTCCGGCGTCTTCTTTAACGATAAATGCCTTCAATCCATCCGCTTTGGTTGGGAGAGATTTTACTGGTACGGTAAAAGTGATCTCCTTGCTTCCTCCCCCCGCCAGGCTTTTGATGTCATTTATGGTAAGCAGCAAGTCTTTTGGGCCGTCAATCACATCTCCGCTATCATCGGTCAAGTTAAACGTGAAGATTAGTCCGTAGCAATAATCATTGCTATGACTATGTTCCTCAAGGCCGCAGATATAGTCGTAGCATCCGTCGTCTTCCAGCAGACCTTCCTTATGTTCATGAATGCCCGGGCAAACACCACCATCCTCTTCAGTCGGGCAGATCTCAATGTCTCCTTCTTCTTCGTCTTCCAGGATATAATGCTCGTGCTCTTCTTGCCCGCAAGCCAGTTCAGTCCCACAGTTGATATTGGTATCATGCTGGTGTTCTTCTTCCCCGCAAATCAGTTCAGCGTAATTTTCTGCGTATGCTAGAAAGTTCCCCATGTCTTCCGAGTCAATGCTGAAAGATTTCTTCACAAGGATATCCGCTGGCTGTGGTGTTTGCTTGAATTGGTTGACGACAACACCGTTGTTTTCTTGGATGTAACTCTTTACGCCATTTTCATCATACATGACATAAGCAAGGCCATTCTCGTAATCGGAGCTCCACGTTCCGATTACATCGTTTGAGACTGTCAAGAGTGTTTCAGTTAGTGTCAATTGCGTATCCCACAAGTCGTGAAACTTAACTCCGGATTCCCATACAAAGGCAGCGCTTGTGCTCATCACCTTGCTGTTTCCATGAATTGAAACTTGCGAATCTTTAAAATCGTCCTGAGTCAAAGTGAGCCTGGCTACTACCTCGTCACCATCCATTAGTTTAAACTCAAAAGTGTATTCGGATGGAAGCTTCTGATCTCTCGGCCACTTCACGACTTTTGGAAGGCCCAGTGAAGGTATTGTATCTCTCTCATAGTAAATATCGATATATACGTCTTTTGCATCCGTTCCAGTTCCAATTTTACCAATCGAGTAACCATTGCCCCGCGCGTCAGTAAGCGTCCATGCCGTGTTTCCCCGATTGTCCGTGTTTGTCTCGCTGGTGAAGTAATAGGTCTTCTCGCCAACGAGAAGCATTGAAAGAACAACCTCGGAGGCATCATAACCCTCGCCCTCGTAAAGGTCATAGTCTGCAACCTGATACTCGTCGAAGTAACTCGTACCATTATCATAGTAGTATTGATAATATACGTTATATTTTTTAAAGCCTTTCACGACAGGAATCGTATAATCCAAATTATACAGTTTTCCATCTGATATAATTTTATCATTCTCTGTCCGCACCAGAGTATATATCAAAGTAGTCTTTTCGTTTGCAGGATAATAAGTATCACCTATAAAGCCATCGGCCTTTGTGTCTAATTTGACTCTGTAAGTCCTTTCATATACATATCTCGTGCCCTCTGCGTCCTCATATGTATCAACGTAATCATCAAATCTCACATTCCAAGTAATGAAGCCCGGTTTTCCGCTTTCCGGCGAGGTGTAATGCCAAACTAATTGGTCCATGTCATTATATACATCTCCACCGTTATTTTCGGTGTCGTATATAATAAATTGCCCCATCGGGTCGGTTACAGTAAAGGCTTGGGATAGCGTTTCCCTGATATTTTTAATGATCTCGCCAAAGCTTAGATCTAATTCGTTTAAATTCTCTGCGGGGAAACTCATCTTGTTGCTTGCGACCTCATCCCTCAGCCATTGATGAGCTGGGATCTTGGGCTTAGTGGTTCCATTTCCAACCATTTCGTTTGTTATGGCAAATGAAATCGTGTATAGGGTTGCCGGCTCTCTTTTCCCGGGGTCTCCTGTTTTGATTTGATTTGCTACGGTCGGTACATTTTGATACGCTTCAGCAAAACTGCCGTCTGTCGGGCTGTTTGAGTTACGCGTGCCGGTAATCTGCGTCGCGGATATAGCCCCTCTCGAAGTCGGATATGCCGTAGGGACTCCATCTGTTAGCAGTACAACAAAAATGTTTTTCACACCCTCGATCGTTCCGCCTGGCTTTTGTCCATCTGTCAGGATATTTCTCGCCAGCTGCAGCGCGCCCTCGATGTTCGTATAATTCGTGGCACTCGCGTTTAAGCTGTTGATTGCGCTTATTGCCGGCGCTGTGGAAACCGCTGCGTTTGTCCATGCTTGCCCACTCTGCATAACCAGATCAGCGTTTGTTCCAAATTTGACCAGTGAAATCCAACGCTCCGCGCCGTCATTTCCTGCTACATATTTATCAACAAATATCTTTGCTGCATTTTTCGCGTAGGTGACCCTCCTTAAACTGTCATTTGATGTATTTGATCCATTTAAAGCGCCGTTCATGCTGGTTGAAATATCAATCGCCAACACAACTGCCGTATCGGCTGGAATTTCCAATTTTTCAAGTTGATACGCCGTCGTCACTTTTAGCGTGATGTCGAATTCATCTTCGATGCCTGCAGGCATTATCGTCTTTGATATTTCGATGAGTCCATCTTCTGTCGTAATATTTGCATCTACAGGGTCTCCGACGATGCTATGATCAGCGTCAAGCTCATAGTTTCCACCTTCTTTTCCGCTGATGTCCTCGCCTGTCAACTGATTTTCGATCTGCCACTGTTTCATGTCGGCTTTCGATATCCCTGCGAACGCCGTTACCCCTGAGTATGTAAACAGCAGGCAGAAAATCATCAACAAGGATAGCCCTTTACTCTTTTTTTTAAACATTTTTTTCTCCATTTCCTTTCGTTATGACAAACCCTGGTCAAGAGGAACATTATACTGGATTTGTGCCAACAAAAAACGAAATGCTTCTACAATTTTTGCAATTTTTGCTGAAATTGTAGCATTTCGTATATCGAAGGTCAATTATTTTGTTACGTATGATTTAATCTATGTTTTTATGTGTTCCGATATTTCGCCTTATTTGCTAATATATTACCACCTTTCGAGCGACTTGTCTACTCCGATTTTGCTATATTATGTCGAAAAGCCAATAATAACAAAACTCCGGAAATCCGAGCCGGAGTTTTGCTTTATCTTATTTTTTCTTTTGTAGATCGTATTATTTTCCAATCCCGCTATTTATTGGTGATATCTTTTCTTCTGGCAAACATCGCAAGAAGCGCTGTTAATGAGAATCCCAGCATTGTGAAGTTGAAGGCCACGTTATTATCCGATCCTGTCTGTGGAATATCCACAAGCGGAACATCATCTCCAGGAATTTCGATGTCCGGTACATCCTCCGGTCTTCCAAGCGGCACTTCAGGGTCCCTAAGATTGATGGGAGGTGTTGTCGTACGGCCACCGCCGCCGCCATCACCGCCGCCGCCGCCGCCGCCATCACCGCCGCCACGGCTGGTCGTTGCGTTGGTGAAGGTTACTGTTACATTGCCAGTTTCTCCAATTTCTATACCTGCAGAGTGCGAACCTATACTATCACCATTGCCTATAGCGAAGCTAACTGTGTAGATGAAGTCTCTATTTATTGGGGTACCGTTTAAATCCATTACCTCTTCTACTGTATAGACGCCTGCGGGAAGGGTTATTGGAAATTCACCCAAACCATTGTATGTCGGAATGCTAAATACATTTCGGTCGTTAACGAAGTATGGTTCATTATCCTTATAGAGTTTAAAGAAGAACTGGTTACTACCGGATACAAGCGCGCCATTATGACGCACATTTTTGTTAATTGTCAGGTTGGGTTCCGGATCGTCTTCAGTCGGTACGTTGTAGAAATCTACAGCCCCACGTAAATTTTCTTCATCAATTTCTATGTCTTCAGAGAGTGCGCCTTTAGTCGTGACTTCGCCTATAACAGCGCTGACTGTGTAACCGGCGATAGTCATTTCTTCTACCCTATATTTGCCATAAGGAAGATTTTTTATAATGCAAGAACCAATGCCTTCTTCTTCGTCTGTTGCAAGGTCATATTCTCCGTATGTCTCATAACCCTCACCATTAAGTCTAAGAAGCTTAAATTTCAAGGCCTTAACACCAGGTACGGGGTCGTTGTTTTCATCAATCACATACTTTTTAATAACAAGCTGACCAATATCCTTATTGATGGCCTTCAGTTTATTAGTGATTTCTACTACGATTGTCTCTCCTTGTTTAACTTTCACTGCACCATCGCTATAGCTTACTTCGTAATCTACGCCGCTTATTGTTAGTATAGACCCTTCGTCAACGGGTTTTCCATCAGCATCCACTTCTTTTACCGTATAAACGCCAGGACACAATTCCAGAGTCGTTACTTCTACATCTGCGCCAGCCTCGTCAACAGTAACCTTTCCCGACCACTCCTCAGGGTACTCATTGTTGCCATTATTAAGCACTACAAAGTTAAATGTGCCTTCTTTAAACTCGTCGCCTTCAACTCTTTTTACAATCTCCAGCTTGCCGAATTCCGGACCGGGCTCGTTTCCGCCATAGGAGAACTGTGGGTTGCTATTGCTTGTTACTAAGGCACTTCTATTGCTGTAAGAAATCCATGTGGTATTTCCGCATTTGGGGCATGAAGGGCCATTCATAATAGTCCAAAGATTACTGTTAGAGCCATCTAATTTGTATATGGCAATCATATTTTCATAGGTTCCAATCTTCCCGTTTCCATTTCCGCCATGGCCGCAGTGGATGCCTACTTTATCTAAATGCACATGCCAGTAGTTTTTATTATCTCCGTCTTCAATAGTGCAGCCGAGTACTCCTTGACTGCAGGTGATGTCAGAAACTTCCTCGTTGCTATCGACGCTCGCCGTGCTGTAATCGTCGTTGCCTTCAAATTCCGTATCTGCGAACGCTGTTATGCCTGAGTATGTAAACACCATACATAACACCACAAAGATCGATAAAATTTTTTTCGTTTTCATTCCTTTCATGATAAACCTTCCTTTTTATTTACATTAAATTATATTACACAAAAAGTGAAACATTACCGCAGTCGTTCTGTGTTGTAAAACGCACCAAACAGTAAACACCACATAGAAGGCGGCGTTTACTGTTTGGTGCGTCTGGAGGGATTCGAACCCCCAACACCATGATTCGAAGTCACGTACTCTATCCATTGAGCTACAGACGCAAACAAATTGAGCTAGCACCCACTCAGTTTGCATAGATTATGCAAACTCATTATAAAGCACTAGCCCAAGGAAATCAACTCTTAATTTTGATAATGTGTTTTAATAACGATAGCGCTTGGTACATTGATTCCCGTGCTGAACACGCACTGTCCATAAAGTGTCATCGCGGTGTTTATCCCCCCATCTAGATTAATCAACGTATTTACGCCCTGGAAGATTCCTTCGTAAAGAACGGACGACAACCGACAATTGTTTTGGAGTCCGGTGGTTATAATATAAAAATTACGTTCATTGAATCCGATTGCCATTCTTTCGGTAAACTGATTAAAAAAGTTTTTATCCAGACCTTTCATATCCACATATGGTTTTCCGTTAATGATGAGCGGAGGAGCCCCTCCGATAAAATCGACCCGTTTCTCCGCGTTTTCCGCAGTCGTCGATTGAAATATTTCCGCATTCTTAAAACCATTTCCAAATGCGATTCCCAAGTCTGAAAAGTTTCCTTGATTCATAACTTTTCCTGCAACGATGATATCAGACAGGTTTTTCCAATATGATTTTCCTTTTTTGGTACTAAAAATGCCGGCGTTGATGGCTATATCTGCGCCTCTTTCTTTCGCAAGCGCCTGAACAGAGTATGCGCTGCAATTATCATGCAGATTGACTCTGATCAGTTCAATATCTTTAAGCGGAATACACATGACGTAAAGTTTCTCCGACTTGCTTTCGACGAATCCCAGCGCTTTCCATGTAGCAGCGCCACAACTTCCGTCTGCGTCAATGCCTAGTTCCGTTTGTCTTTTCATTAATTTTAACTTGGTGTCATTACCAAAGAATCCATCTATTTTGGCGCCAATCAGCGCCTGTAATATCTTTACTTCTTCTCCTTTGCTTCCTTTTTTAATAAGCTTCATTATGATCACCTTGAATTAGTTTATTCCGAAGCTGAAGAAGTGTCACACTTTCGGAGTGCTCGGAATAGAATATATCAAATAATTATTTTATCCCGCGCGCATTTTGGGCGCACGTTTATATAAATGAATTAAGCCGGTATACATTGATTTGTACACCGGCTTTTTGGCAGTAATATATCACAAGGAAATCACAATCGACTAGAATGCGCTTTAATTTTTTCAAACGTTTCCTCACTGATGACATGCTCTATCCTGCACGCATCTTGACATGCGACATCTTCAGAAACACCGAGCGCGATCAAATACTGTACGAGAAGATTGTGCCGTTCATACATGCTGGAAGCAATTTCATACCCTTTTGCAGTCAGAGAAATTTGACCGGAATTATCTACCTGGATGTATTGATTTTGTTTTAAAAGGCTGACCGCCTTGCTGATGCTCGGCTTCGTATACCCAAGTTCGTTGGCGATATCGATCGAACGTACTTCCCCGTTTCTTTCTTTCAAGATCAATATCGTCTCCAGGTAATTTTCGCCAGACTCTTGTAGCCCCATTTGATCCTCCCACGCTTAAAATTACATTTATTATAACATCAATGCGTGAAAAATCAAGCATTTTAGATCATTTGCCCCGATAAAAATGATTCAAAATTTATTAAAAAATTTTTATAAAAACGATTGACTTGTTGAGTTAGCCATGGTAAACTGATGGTAGATGTTAGCCATGGCTAACTCAAGCCTTATAGGAGGTACAGATTGATGACTTTAAAAGACGCTGGATACGGTAAAACTGTCTCCGTATTAAAGCTAAATGGTGATGGCGCGTTGAAAAGACGCATTATGGACTTGGGAATTACAAAAGGAACCAGCATATACGTTCGAAAAGCTGCTCCCCTTGGTGACCCTTTGCAAATTTCCGTCAGAGGATATGAGCTTTCCCTTCGAAAAAGCGAAGCGGAAAAAATTGTCGTTGAATGAAAATTAGAATCGCGCTCGCGGGTAATCCGAATTGTGGCAAGACCACCCTGTTTAATGCGCTTACCGGATCCAACCAGTATGTCGGAAATTGGCCAGGCGTAACCGTCGAAAAAAAAGAAGGCAAACTGATCAATCACAAAGAAATCACCATTACCGATTTGCCAGGCGTTTATTCTCTCTCTCCTTATACGCTCGAGGAAGTTGTGACTCGAAATTATTTGATCCACGAAAAACCGGATGTAATTATCAATCTCATCGACGCGTCCAACTTGGAACGCAATCTTTACTTAACCACGCAGATCATCGAACTTGGCGTTCCTGTCGTCGTTGCGCTCAATATGATCGATATCGTTCAAAAAAAAGGAGACCTTATCGATTCTGAAAAGCTGGCAGCCGAACTTAAGTGCGTCGTCGTTGAGATGTCAGCCCTCAAAGAGATCGGATCGTCTGAAGCAGTTGAAAAAGCGATCGAGCTGGTTCATCAAAATGTTTCCTTAAAAACAAACCTGTGTTATGATCAGGAAGTCGAAGCCGCCCTTTCTTCCATCGCGAGCATCATTCAAAATCACGTTCCCGAAAGCGTGCTCCACTGGTATGCCATTAAGGTATTCGAACGTGATCAAAATGTTCTTGTCGAATTAAAGCTGGATTCAGAAATCGCTTCTCAGCTTGAAGCCATCATTTCAAGCGCTGAGGTCAAATTGGATGAAGACAGCGAAAGCATCATCACCAATGAAAGATATCGGTACATCGACCAGCTTACCCGTATGTGTATAACCAAAAACGAGTCCATGGAAACGACATCCGACAAGATCGACAAGATTGTCACAAACCGATGGCTCGCTTTCCCTATTTTCGCGCTCGCGATGTACCTCGTTTATAGCCTCGCCGTTTCTCGAGTCGGAGGAGCCGCGACGAAATGGGCCAATGAAACCTTTTTTGCCGAAATTATCAAGCCTGCCGTTTCCGGATTGCTTGAATCAGCTCATGCCGCATCGTGGCTTTCAAGCCTGATCGTAGACGGAATCATTGGCGGCGTCGGCGCTGTGCTCGGATTTGTCCCGCAGCTTTTTGTGCTCTTTTTCTTCCTCTCTATTTTGGAAGACTGCGGCTATATGTCACGCGTCGCATTTATTATGGACCGTATTTTCCATACGATCGGATTATCAGGCAAGAGTTTTATTCCAATGCTGATCAGTTCAGGCTGCGGTGTACCTGGGGTCATGGCAAGCAGAACGATTGAAAATGAAAGCGAGCGGCGAATGACCATCATGACCACGACGTTTATCCCTTGTGGCGCAAAACTTCCGGTCATCGCGCTGATTGGCGGAGCGATGTTTCCGCACATAACATGGATGGCGCCTGCCATGTACTTTATGGGCATTCTCACAATTATTTTTTCTGGGATTGTCCTGAAGAAAACAAAATTGTTTTTCGGAGAACACTCACCGTTTCTCATGGAACTGCCTCCTTATCATATTCCTTCCCTTAAGAGCGTACTCATTCACGCATGGGAAAGAATCCGATCCTTTGTCATAAAAGCAGGAACCGTCATTTTTGCCGCTTGCGCCGTGATCTGGTTTTTATCCAATTTTGGATTTACAGGGTACGGTTTTGCAATGGTGGAAACGCAATACAGCCTGCTTGCGAAGATAGGAAGCTTTATCGCCCCTGTATTTGCACCCCTCGGTTTTGGCGACTGGAGAGCCGCTGTCGCAACAATATCCGGCTTTATCGCGAAAGAAAACCTCGTCAGCACGTTTGGCGTATTGCTGAGCACGGGTGATGATGCGGGCGCTGGCGGACTTTTAAAGCAAATCGCACTTGTATTACCACATGCGTCTGCTGCGGCTTCCTTCCTTATCTTTAACTTGCTATGTGCCCCCTGTGTAGCGGCTATGGCCGCGATCGCACGGGAGATGGCTAGTGCCAGATGGACAGTCCTCGCTCTCGGCTATCAGACAACGCTTGCCTATATGGTCTCTTTGATCGTCTATCAGCTGGGCGGCCTGCTGGCTGGCGATAAACCGTTTGGACTTGGAACCGCAGCCGCGATTCTCACTGCAATGTTTATGTTTTTTTTGCTGATACGGCCCTCGAAATCACTATCAAAAGATTAATCGACATCGATACCTCTGAAGCCTTGACCGTTGCCCCACACCGTGTCTACGCGAACAACGGTTACAAAGGCCTTTTTATCAGTCTGCGCGATAAATTTTTTGATCAATATGCTCTCCCTCGGTGAACAGAGCGTAACCAGCTCTTTGTGATTGGTCTTCGTATACGCCCCAGTGACATCCATCATGGTAACACCTCTGCTGATTTCATTCATGATGTATTCGGAAATTTCATCCGGCTTTTGTGTAATGATCTCAAGCTGCACGATTTTTGTCTCAAAGCCGAACATGACAAAATCGACAGTCTTCACGAAAATAACTTGCGTTACCAGTGCGTAAAGCGCAATGTTTCTATTGAAAACGAATGCAGAGCTGATGATGATGGCAGCGTCGAGCAGGAGCAAAATATGGCTGAGCGAAACTTCAGGGGCAACTTTTTTCTTTATAATTTTGGCGATAGCGTCAGTCCCACAAAAAGCGTACCCGCGCCAAAAGACGATTCCAGAGCAGGCCCCGCCGAAAACACCGCAAAAAATCGCTGCTAAAATGACATCTTTTTCCTCCAGTAAGTGAAAATTCAAACGCTCAAATAAAAGCAACACTGTCGGATAAAGAATTGTCAAGAGCAATATCTTCCGGCTTTCTCTAAGCCCCAGCATCGCGAAAACGACGATAAAAACGATGATCGCTCCGCTGTAATACAGGATTGAGAAGTCGATCGGGATGAAATTCTGCACAATCCTGACAATCCCCGTAAGGCCTCCGCTTGTCAGTCCATTTGGTATCATGACCGCGGTAAGCGAAAAAGCTCCGATTGAACTCGCGACAATCAAAAAGAACAGATCAATAAAAAATGACTTAATTTTTTGCCGATTGATTTTTGGCCGGCTAAATCTTACTTTCACCATTCTACAATGCCCCCTCAACTAAATTCACACTTTGATACGTACTATTTCCAAATACATCTACAAAATGCAGACTAATATGGTTAAAACTAAGCCCTACCTTTTCACAAATCACTTCTCTCTCTTTACCAATGTTTAATATCTGTTCTGGCCGGTGTGTTTTTCCGTCAAACTGAAAATCGATACTCCAATAGTCTATCAGGCAAAGTGAGTCTTTATGAATGATTTTTCGAACGATATCTCGATCCGATTTATCGAGCGGAATGTGGCCCACTGAGACCTCATAGGACAAAAGCTTCACCTGAAGCAGTTTTTTATCGCTATACTCGATCGGAAGCAGCACGACTTCGACTTTCGCCGCGCAATGAGCATCAGACCCTGCATCTTCCTGAATCAGCGCCACAAAATCCGCCTTTGCCTTGATCATCCTTTTGCCCATACACGCGAACGCGAGGTTGCCATCATCGCAGCAAATCCAACGCCGCCTCAAGCTATTTGCAGCCGCAGCAAGTGTTCCTGAGCCTCCAAAAAAGTCGGCACACAAGTCTCCTTCCCTGGTGCAGCTTTCGATAATCCGCTCAAGAAGCACGGCCGGTTTTTGCGTTGCATAACCAGTCCGTTCAGATGAAGTCCTTCCGACCATATCAATCTGCCATACATCTTTCATGTTCACAAGGGTATACCAGCCCAGATCGTCTTTGTATTCTTTAACACCTTTAAATCGATACGGTTTTAACTCTCTGTTATACGATTTCTCTGTTTGAGGGTTAAACTCATAGCGATTCGTTTTAGAATAAAAAAGCAATGTATCATGTTTCCTTGAAAAATGCCGTTTGCTCGTTCCGCCGGATTTATAATTCCATATGATTTCATTGATAAAATGCTGGCTGCCGAAGATTTCATCAAGCATAATTTTGACATAGTGAACAACATGCCAATCCAGATGAACAAAGAAGCAACCGTCGTCTGCTAGCAGATCACGCATTAGATAAATTCTGGCGCAGAGCATTCGCAGATAGTCCGCCATTCCATTATGCCAAATATCGTGATAGGCGTAAAGCTTCATCGACGGCGCCGCGGCCATCAGGTCAGACCTAATCTTGATGACAGCATCATAATTTGATTTTGAGAAAAAAGGCGGATCGATATAAATCAATTTGATTTTGCCTGCATAACCATCCTCTGCGAGCATTTTCATCAAAGCTAAATTGTCTCCTTTGACAAGAAAATTGCTGTCCGTCGCACCTTGCGAGCGTTCGACGACTTTAAATCTGCCCGCCTTCGCGGAATTGTAAATCGCTTTTGATTCTTCGAGAATTTGATACAGCTCTTTCAGCAAGCTCATTTTCTCCTCCCTCTATTCAGCAATACAGCCTTCAAATCATCTCTGCCGGCTTTGGAAAGTGCTTTTTCCACGAACTTACGGTTTTCAGGTTTGTGAAAATGAATCAGCGCCCGCTGTGTCTTTTTCTCTTCCATCGTCTTTGCCACATAAATTGGTTCCATTGTAAAAGGATCCATCTCCGCGTAATACATACAGGTAGAAAGCGTCCCTGGCGTCGGATAAAAATCCTGGACCTGATCTGGAATGAACCCTGTCTTGTTTAAAAATAAGGCTAGCTCAATCGCGTCTTTTACTGTACTTCCCGGATGGGATGACATAAAGTAGGGGATTAAATATTGCCTGAGTCCCAACTTTTTGTTGACACGCTCGTATTCTTTGCAGAATCTTTCAAAGGTTTCTATAGATGGTTTTCGCATGGCAGCAAGTACATTTTTCGAAACATGTTCCGGCGCAACTTTCAGCGTACCGCTGACATGATGTTTGCAGAGGGTCTCTAAAAAATCACTATTTTTGTCCGCCAGCAGATAATCGTATCGAATTCCGGAACGAATAAAAACCTTTTTTACCTCCGCAACTTGCCTGAGCGCGGCAAGTACCTCCAAATATTCGCTATGATCCGGTCGGAGCGCGGAGCATGGCTTTGGAAACAGACAGTCTTTGTCTTTGCACATGCCGCTTTTGAGCTGCTTTTCACAGGACGGGACTGTAAAATTCGCGGTCGGTCCGCCGATGTCATGGATGTATCCTTTAAAATCACCAGCCTTTGTCAGGCGCTCTGCCTCTTTTATAATCGATGCTTTGCTTCTGCTTCTAACTTCCCTGCCCTGATGAAACGTTAACGCGCAAAAACCGCACCCGCCAAAACAACCTCTGCTTCCCGTAATACTGAATTTGACTTCACGGATCGCCGGAACACCTCCAAACGCTTCATATTCGGGCGCATATGTTCCCTCATAAGGAAGTTCGTAGATCCGATCCAGTTCCTCGCGCGAAAGCGGCGGCTGCGGCGGATTTTGAACCACGCAAAAACCGTTTTCATATTGTTCGATCAGATGTTTTCCGGACAAAGCGTCATTATTTCTATATTGCAGCGCAAAACTTCTGCAGTATGCTTTTTTATCTCCTTTAATTTCCTCAAAGCTTGGAAGGAGCAGCGTATCTTCATCGGATAAATAAACATCTGGTTTCTCGTTCGTTTTATAGCATGTCCCTTTGATCCACGTTATGCTTTTAACCTCAATTCCGGCTTCCAGGGCCTCTGCAATTTCTACCATAGCCTTTTCACCCATGCCATAGACAAGTAAATCCGCTTTAGAATCCAGCAAAACCGATCGCCTGACTTGATCGTCCCAGTAATCATAGTGAGCCAGGCGCCTAAGGCTGGCTTCAAGCCCTCCGATGATCACAGGGATTCCTTTATAGGCTTCCCTTGCCCGGTGGCTGTAGACGATGACTGCTCGATCAGGTCTTTTCCCGACAGCGCCTCCTGCAGAATAGCTGTCCGATTTCCGTTTGTTTTTCAATACAGAATAATGATTCACCATGGAATCGACATTACCACTGCTGATCAGAAAGCCAAGCCTTGGCCTGCCAAAGCGTTTAAAATCGTCAGCAGTTTTCCAATCAGGCTGTGCCAAAACAGCCACGCGAAAGCCATGGCCTTCCAGTACTCTGCCGATGATTGCCGTTCCAAAAGACGGATGATCGACATAAGCGTCCCCAGTGACCAGCACAAAATCTATCTCCTGCCAACCTCTTTCCAAACAGTCTTTCATTGTCGTCGGTAAAAAAGCCATATCCTCACCTGCTTCCTTTATCGTACGGCTGGACAATCGCTCTGGGCGATTGCGAATATTTCGAAGTAAAGGCTAACACAATCAGTGTCGCGATAAAAGGAACCATTTTGTAAATATCGCTTGAGATACCTATTCGTCTTTCTCTTCCTCTTCCTGGTATGTGTCTATCGAATCAAGCAATTGATGATACCATACCAGCGCGTCAACGAACGCTTTGCTGACAAGTTCGCCTTTAATATCGTTCTGGATCATGATAATCGACACCTTGTTCCAATCGGCACGTTCGTAGGCATACATAAAATCCAGTACCCTGTACAGGCTGCCCGAGCGATTAACAATAGCCTCGCGTACCAGATTATCTATAGCGATTTCCTTTACGGCCTCTTCCATCGGTTTATTCAAAATTAAATCCAGCAGCGAAAATAAGCCTG
>Ga0123353_10003652_pt1 | contig 19513 bp, 14 predicted proteins | sample TergutLab28metaG_3_FD_92763 | JGI IMG/M metagenome (GOLD analysis project Ga0123353, IMG submission 92763) | Labiotermes labralis P3 segment gut microbial communities from Petit-Saut dam, French Guiana - Lab288 P3 | ecosystem: Host-associated > Arthropoda: Insects > Digestive system > Gut ... | reverse complement strand
TAGAACTCGTGCGACTTTGCGATACACGGGGTCATTGCCGCAATACGGTCTGTGATGCCTTCATATCGTTTCATGTAAACGGAGAGACTCCCAGTGGGACCATGTACAGGGGAAAGCCATTTTAGTAAATCATGCCGATAAATTTCGCAGTACCGAACAATTGCCGGGCAAGGCTGGGTGATAATGGGAGAGAAATTGGTCTTTTCCAAATGTCTGACATGCGCCCAAATGCTGATATCTGCCCCCAATGAAACGTCGTAGATTTTGTTGACCCCGAGTCGCTTCAAATAGGTGAACAGCCTTTTATAGACGGGGATATTCGTCCGCACTGCAGGCGCGACCATCAGCGAGATAGGAACTCCTTTTGACAGATCGTCAAAGAAACGCTCCGTATCGTCCACGTAATATCTTGCGGAGTGTTTACATGCCCAGACACACCGACCGCAAACGATACACTTATCATAGTCGATTTTTACCTTGATATTCCCGGATTCATCCAGATAGGTAACATTGGCGGTTTCCATCGGACACTCCCGAACGCATCGGTTGCAACCCGTACATAAATCATTGTTGGTTTTGATGACTTCGATCATAGTTTGTTATTCCTACAGAGCCACAATCGCAAGATCTCCCAGGCTCGAGCGTGTATCCTGTGCAACCATACGATTGCGGCTCAAATACTGTGGTATCACTGGTACAATATCGTTTTCACTGCTTCAAATTGACTCCGCACGTCACAAAAAACGTTCACAATGGTCGAATCGAACTGCGTGCCTGCGCCTTCCATGATGATTTTAGCCGCTTCTGCCAGAGTAAACGGTTTCTTGTAGGGACGCTCAGAAACCAGAGCGTCGTAAACATCGACAATCGCCATGATTCGTCCCTGAAGCGGAATAGCCAGCCCCGCAAGCCCATAGGGATAACCTTTCCCATCCCAACGTTCATGGTGATAACCAGCGAATAACTTGGCATGCCGCAGAAACTCGGCATCTCCCGTCCGTGAAACGATTTGATCAACGATGCGTTCGCCTTCGGCGGCATGGGTTTTCATGATTGCGAATTCTTCATCCGTCAATTTTCCCGGCTTGTTCAAAATAGCATCTGAAATAGTAATTTTTCCCACGTCATGCAGTCTCGCGGAGGAAACAAACAGATCCAAATCCATGGCGTTCAGTTCATCGACATAGACTTCGTTTGCCAACATTGCATCCACCAGTATTTTGATATAGGTCGTCGTGCGATCCACATGCCCGCCCGTCCCAGTATCGCGGTTTTCGACCATATCCGCAATCACGAACACAATTCCGTTTTGCAACTTCTGAAGTTGGACAGTCTTTTTGTGAAGTTGCACTGTCCGTTCACGGATGAGACCGTCAATATCCAGATGTGTTTTTATGCGGTTGATCAAAACGGGTGCGGAAAAAGGTTTCGCGATAAAATCGATCACCCCCATCTGAAAGCCTCGGACTTCCACAGCGGCATCAATCATACCGGTTAGAAAAATGACAGGGATCGGCGAAAACGCATCATCGGTTTTCAGTCGTTGCAACGCCTCAAAACCGTCTATTTCCGGCATTTCAATGTCCAGTAAAATGAGGTCCGGCGTTATTTTCTCCAAGAGAGTGAACATTTTCGCCGCCGAGGGCATGGTCATAACCCGGTACTGCTCCTTCAAAGCCTCTTTCGCCATCGACAAATTGAGGTCGTTGTCGTCAACTACAAAAATTGTTTTTTGCATACTGGATTCTTCTCCCGAGATTGGCACACCCTGCCAAGGCACACGTTGCCTCGGATTCTACCCTACAATCAGGAAAAAACAACGTAGCCTCTCACGGGCTTGACCGTCGTTTCAGTCCGTCGACAAGTTTGCATAAAATCTGTCATTCCCGCGCAGGCGGGAATCCAGACGAACGATGAGAACTCTGTTTCTCTAGCCCCCCGCCTTCACGGGGGTGACGAAAAAACAAAACTTGTCGACGGACTGACCGTCGTTTTTACCTGCATGTCGTTTGACGCTATAAATAGCGATACATGCGGGAAAACACGGGGTATTCTCTAACTGACGGTGCGAGTGACAAAGCACTATTTTACACTATTTTACAACCGTTACAACCGATTTTGCATGGGCGTGTGCATAGGATTTTTTCCCTTCTAATTCGCACCTGCCGCCTCGGAAAAGTCCGAATCCTCCAGACGATAGTAATGGTCTTTCTTTACTCGCTCCGAGTGTCCTATACACATAAAAATTTCCCACGGCGGGAAAGCCAGAAATAGGGACACAGTTGACCCTCCTTTTCTGTACACTTTTTACTTGAGTACAACTTTCAAATACACAGAATTTACGAGCCTTTTTGACTCTCCCGGATACCAATGGATACACAAGGATACAGCGAGGGTTTTGGCGTAAAGTGTCTTAAAATAAGAAGTTGGGAAAAATAAGGGGGCGAGCATTAAAGTTCTCGATGATTCTTGCATTTCGTCGAAATCCGGCGATAATTTCACTATGGAACTAACATGCATCAACTGTCCGATGGGATGTTCGCTTGACGTGGTCATGGAGAACGGCAAAGTGAATCATGTTGCCGGTGCTACGTGCAAACGGGGTATCACTTATGCTGAATTGGAATGTACAAATCCGACCCGAATTGTAACTTCCACTGTGCCGGTACGTGGAGGCAACCTGCGGATGGTCTCGGTGAAGACCGAAAGAGCGATCCCCAAAAGAAAAATTGCCGACTGCCTACACAGTCTCAAGGGGCTTGAATTGGAAGTCCCGGTGATGATCGGCGATGTTGTCGTCAAAAACGTTTGCGATACCGGAGTGGACATCATTGCCACTCGGAATGTCTGTGCAAGAGCGGGGGACGGAGCGGTACTCCACGCACTCCCCCGACCATCGGGGGAGTGCGCATGATCCTTGCCGTCATTGCGCTGCGCTCCATTCCGTCTTTTGTCTTGGGGCAAACGTTGCCATTAACGCTTGCATTTTTCACAGAAAAACGTACAATCGGTGTGAAGTCTCAGTCGCTTGGGCGTAAAAGGAAAGAAATAATGACAGCTTATTTAATGGCATTCGATCAAGGCACCACCAGTTCCCGATGTATCCTCTTTGATAAAGGAGGGAACATTATAAGCACCGCGCAAAAGGAATTTACCCAAATCTATCCGCAACCCGGCTGGGTGGAACATGATCCTATGGAAATTTGGGCGGGTCAAATCTCCGTTGCGTCCGAAGCAAAGGCAAAGGTGGGCATCAACGCGAGTGACATAGCGGCAATTGGCATCACCAACCAGCGCGAAACCACCGTTGTGTGGAACAAAAACACGGGTAAGCCGGTGTATAACGCGATTGTCTGGCAGTGCCGACGAACCGCCGAGTATTGCGACACGCTAAAAGCCAGCGGATTCGACAAAAAAATCAAGGAAAAGACCGGTCTCGTTGTAGATGCGTATTTTTCCGGCACCAAAGTGCGCTGGATTCTGGAAAACGTTGCCGGTGCAAGGGAAGCCGCCGAAAAAGGGGAATTGCTCTTCGGCACGGTCGATACATGGCTCATTTGGAACTTAACGAAAGGCAAAATACACGCCACCGACTACTCCAACGCTTCGAGAACCTTGCTGTTCAATATCCACACACTGGATTGGGACGACGAAATCCTCAAAGAATTGAACATTCCTCGCAGTGTGTTACCGGTAGTCAACCCTTCAAGCCATGTGTACGGCTGTACTCATTCCGACATGCTCGGCGGAGAAATCAAAATCGCTGGTGTTGCTGGCGATCAGCAGGCTGCTCTTTTCGGACAGTGTTGCTACGAGGAAGGGATGGTCAAAAACACTTACGGCACGGGTTGTTTTATCCTGATGAATACTGGCGAACAAGCGATTGAATCGAAGAATGGACTGCTCACCACGATTGCGTGGGGAGAAGGCGGCAAAGTGGAATATGCTTTGGAAGGGAGTGTATTCATCGCCGGGGCGGCGATCCAGTGGTTGCGTGATGGTTTGCGTATGATCGACAACGCCGCTTTCACGGAAGCCTACGCCGTTAATGTTGCGGATTCCCACGGTGTCTATGTCGTGCCTGCTTTTGTGGGATTGGGCGCACCTTACTGGGATCAATATGCACGAGGCATTGTGGTCGGATTGACCCGCGGTGTAGAGAAAGAGCATTTTGTCCGTGCGACCCTTGAATCTCTTGCTTATCAAAGTTACGATGTCATAAAGGCGATGGAAGCGGATGCGGGCGTTGCTCTTAAAGCGATACGTGTGGACGGCGGGGCGGCGGCGAACAATTTTCTAATGCAGTTCCAGTCCGACATACTGGGCGTTGATGTTATACGACCGGCAGTGATTGAGAGCACCGCATTGGGAGCGGTCTATCTTGCCGGTCTTGCGGTGGGATTCTATGCCGATAAAGAGGACATTCGGAACAATGTCAGCGTAGATCGGACTTTTTCACCGCAGATGGACGGCACCGTAAGCGAAAAACTCATTGCAGGCTGGAAAGAAGCCGTCAAACGCTCGTTTGGTTGGGCGAAAAATTAGGGAAACGAAATTGTCGTGGAGGGCATAAAATGGACAAGCCGGGTATGGGGTTTGTTCCTGTTTTGTTAAAATGGGCAAATGGGAGCGGTTTTGGCGGCAGATTTTCCTTCGATTTATCGTGATTTTGTGAACATGTTTCCTAACGATTCTGCCTGTGCGGCTTACCTTGAACGTCTTCGATGGCCTGATCAGGGAGAAACTTGTCGGCGTCCCACAAGTATGATACAATAAAAAGAGTCTAAACTTTGTACACTTTTCCGCACACACACTTTTTCCGAAATCAATGGCACACGAAGTTACGCTCATTACCGGTGATGGAGTCGGACCCGATTTAGCCGCCGCCGCCCAAAAATGTATCGACGCAACCGGTGTAAAAATCAACTGGGACACCCAAGAAGCCGGGGTCGATGTGATGAAACGTACCGGCACGCCGCTCCCCGATGCCACACTGGCAAGCGTCCGACGTACCAAGTGTACCCTGAAAGCACCGATTACCACGCCCGTCGGCACTGGCTTTCGCAGTATTAACGTTTATCTCCGACAGGAACTCGGACTCTTCGCGTGTATCCGACCGTGCAAATACTATCCCGGCGTGCGGACGCTTTATGATAAATCGAACATCGATCTCGTCATCTTTCGGGAAAACACCGAAGACCTTTACGCGGGAATCGAATTTGAAAAGGGGAATCCCAAAACTGCCGAATTGATCGCCGCCGTTAACTCTCTTGCCGAAGGAAAGAAAATCGGCACCGGGGCGAACGAGACGGGCATCACGATCAAGCCGATCAGCATTTCCGCAACGGAAAGGATCGTCAAGGCGGCATTCGAGTATGCCAGGGCAAACAAGCGAAAGAAGGTTACATCGGTGCACAAAGCGAACATTATGAAATACACCGACGGCTTGTTTCTCGAAGTGTCTCGGGAAGTTGCTAAACAGTATCCCGACATCGAATTTGAAGACCGAATCGTGGACAATATGTGTATGCAACTGGTTCAGAAGCCGGAGTTGTACGACGTGTTGGTCATGGAAAATCTGTACGGCGATATTTTGAGCGATCTTTGTGCGGGCTTGGTCGGCGGCTTGGGGGTCGCTCCCGGTGCCAACGTTGGACCGGACGGAGCAGTTTTTGAGGCGACGCATGGTTCTGCTCCGAAGTACAAGGGACAGAACAAGGTGAATCCAGTGGCGGTCATTTTATCGGGCATGTTAATGCTTCGGCATTTGAAGGAGTTCGAGGCGGCAGACCGCCTGGAACGTGCAGTGGCGACAGTCATTTTAGAGGGGAAGAACGTTACTTACGACATGAAGGCTGACCGTAATGATCCTACTGCCGTCGGAACACGGGAAATGGCGCAGGCTATCTGTGAAAAAATTTCCTCGATGTAAATTCACAGAGTAAATTCCCGGAGCAACGGCGATGATGATCACACCAGGAGAGGTGATTCTCCTTGACGGGAATCATAATAATCGTTACAATCCCGACCGGAGCCCAAGTAATGACAAAGCGTTTCGGGCTAGGAAACAAGTCGCATGCCACTATTTTTCGACCCGACCTATGGGATTCTTGCCGGACTTGTCATCGTCCTAGCAGCGTTGGTGCGTCAATTAAGACTGCGACAGCGGCGAAATGTTAAAAAACAGGCACAACCCAAGAACGCCAATCACGAATCGGAACACAAAAATCCTCCCAAAAAACGCACGCCGCTCCTTGCCGGTCTCCTGAAAAGCAGCGCAGAGAAATGGGAAGCAGAGATTCAACAACTCGGTCAGCAAATCATAGGAGAGATAGACTCCAAGATTTTAGCACTGCGGGCGACTACGCTCAATGCCAATCGGATGGCGACCCGGCTTGAAATACTGGTCGAACAATTAGAACAAATCGCCCAGCGTCAAAGTGAATTGCAAAGTGAACGGCAACAAAATCAAGCAGCACACAATTCCGATGCCAATGTCGCACCCGCAATCAACGGATCGCCTGCCAAAACTGCGGCAACGCCCAGGATGTCCGGTTCGGCAATATCCGATGACGCTCCCCTTACCGATATGTTAAAAGAGATTTCCGAAGACCTCGGAGATGTCCGCAAAACAATTCTGCAACTTCCGACGTTGACCGAACAGTTAGACCCAGAGGCACCTCTGCGAATTCCCGAACTACACGAAGAGATACCCGAAACATCCGATTCCGATCCCGCCGTAAACATTCGCCGTGAAGTGGAAACATTGGCTAATTTTGGTCTTTCTTCCAAAGATATTGCCCGAAAGTTGAAAATTTCCCCCGAGGAAACAGATTGGATCTTGCAAGTAGGCAGACTAATCGGTACAATACCGGAAAATAAGAGTTCCCCTATCCCCCTTCCTTACCCTATGTCCGATTTTGAATTTGATAACTTTGTCGAAGCCGACGAAGCCCAACCAACTACCACTTCCAAAACTGTCGTCGATGCATTCAAGAGTGTGCCTGCGTTTAAGGTTGCGGTCGTTGGAGTCGGTCAATGCGGTAACAATCTTGCCGTCGCCTTTCATCGAATCGGCTATCGCCGCGTGTTGCTCCTGAACACCGCCCAGACCGACTTGGATGCTATCGAGGATCAAATTGCGAAACTTCCGATCGACAAGCAGGGAGCCGGCAAGGACCCTGCCACTGGCAAAGCCCGGGTTGAAGCCAAATCCACCCAAATTCGGAACGGCATGTTACGGGAATTCGGCGAAGATTTTGAGAAGATTATTGTCTGTATTGGTCTCGGTGGCGGCACCGGTTCCGGCGGCGGTCCCGCCGTGATTGATCTCGCCAAAGATATTATCCGATCACGTGGCGGTGATCCGGCGCAGGATGTCATTGTTATTACGACGCTTCCCGACCCCAACGTCGATGGTCCCCGACAGTGTTTCAATGCGATCAAGGCTTACGGACAAATGGTGAACATGGGCGTACCGATGACCATCATTGACAATGCCCAGGTCGGTTCGATCATTCGGGCGAAATTGGCGGACGGTTGGACTCCAATCAATATGTGGATTGCCCGAACCTTCCACATGTTTAATGTCTATGCCAACCGACCGAGCGATCATGGTGCGTTTGACGGAAATGATCTCAATGACATCATTCGTCGGGGACGTTTGCTGTTTGCCGCTTTTCGTGTTTCCCAGTTGAAGGACAAATACGCCATCGCAGACGTAATGGCGGCAAATTTGGAACGATCCTTGTTTGCCCGGTGCAATACCAAAACTGCCGTCGCCGCCGGATGCCTGATGGTCATCAATCCAAGAGTCGGCAATGACCTGACGATGGAAGACATTTCACCGGCATTGCAGGAACTCAATAATATCATGCAGCCGTCCAGTACGCTACATCGGGGAATTTACATTCCTAGTGACTGGTCGTCGCAGGACATCGAAAAGAATCCTGACCTTTTCTGTTATATCATTCTTGGTGGCTTGGATCATCCGTTACCAACCTTGAATGGGTTGTTCGAAAAGGCAAGGAACTACGACCAGAGTTATGACTCGGTAGCGGCATTTTTGGGAAATGCAGCGCAATGACGGGTCATCTGTTCTCTTACCAAAATACCCGGATGCTCGTGCCGAAAATGTTGGCGGAGCGGTGAGCCAAAATTAGACCTTCGTCCCACTGCGAATGAGTGTACTCAAAGATGCAACGGATGTTCGATGTCCAGAACCAGTTCACTCCGAAGGTCAAATCATGCTGATAACCGCCAGTACTATTTGCGGCACCGCGCCAGTCGCCGAGGTCGGTGTACGCATACCGCCCAACAAGTTGCCACGCACCGAGTCCATCGACGAGATTCCAATCGCCATACTTGAAGGGGCGGAATGGTCGTTTTACCTGTGCTGCTCCTATGGTTGCCGTTGCCAAATTGTAAGCCCGATGCTCCCCCGTCAAAAAATAACAGACTTCCGCCGTTGTGCCTGTTGCCGTTCCCTGGGTATAGGCGGCAACGAACGATTCCGCCCTCGCTCCAAATGGACCACGCTGATAAGCAATTTCCGCTCCTGAACGGTGATGATGTTGGTCTGCCGGGTTCGCCGCTCTCAACGTTCTTGAAAGCCAGTTGGTTCCTCCAAGGTAGGCATCAATGTTATTGTTACTTGTAACACCGTCGATATACGAATAATGTCCGCCGATGTGCAACAGGTATCGTCCGCCTTCCGCATAATAGGGAGCCGCCGTCAACCGGGTATTGAGGATCAACCCTTGGTTGTCGGACCAGACGCTATGATTCACATTGGTGTTTTGCCCCTGATAAACTCCATAAATCCACCGTATTCGGTCGCGTGCAAAGAGGTGTTCCGAAGAGACACCACATTTGCGACCCAAATTGAACGAATACGTCGAAGGATGAAAGCCGGTCAATGTGTAGTGATTAGTACCACTCATAAACGACAGACCATTTTCAATGTTGTAGTGTCCTGCTCGAAAGTATCCCAAAAGGGGAACATTTTTTGCTCCGATCCACGAGTCCATCATGTCCACGCCACCAGTGCTAGCAAGCGTAAATTCGGCTTTGTAATCGAAAACTTCATAGCCGGTGCCGGTGACGGTGAATCGGAGTTCGCGGAGACCGGCTCTGTTCTCGTAATCGGGGGTGTTCTTACCTTCATCAATGGCAAAGGAGTCAAAGAAGAGTCGACCGGCAAGTTTCGGCGTACTGAACGACTTTTTCGGATCAGGTTTGGCAGTGTCCTTTTTGATTTTTTGGATTTCGCTGTTCAAGTGTTCCAATTCGGCAAAGATGTAAGCGTAGGATTCCAATGAAGTATTGACCGGTTCCGGTGTTGCTGGCGGTTCCGCCTCCACTGCGCGCGTCGCTTCTGCCAATCGCGGAGTAGGGGTGTTGTAGGTAACAAAGGGTGCCATCGGAGCCAGCGGAGTTGACTGCTGCGCCCGAATAACAGCGGCAGACGAACGCTTGGGAGTGAGACCGGAATCCTCTGCCGATGTTACCGCCACTTGTTCCGTTGGTTCGAGGGCGGGATTGTGGAGGATTTCATCGGCAGCGTTGCCGTAGGTCAGGCTGCTTCCGAGTAGTAAGGCGGCAAAGCCAAGATAAAGTTTTCTCATTGTGTTCTCCTTTTGCAGTTCTATCGCTCGTTCTGGAAGGGATATTGCGGGGAAAATAGTTTCCGCCGTGTAACTGGTATCGAACGATACAACCGAAAGAATCCGCACAATCGGACTAAAATAGCGGGTCTGGCGAACAAGGCGGCGGTAAAATCGTAAAAACTGAAACAATCAGAAGAAGTAATAAAACCATAAAAATTGGCAAAACCGACACAACAGGAACAGATTGCTCATCTTGCCTGTTTTGCTGCTCCGCTCTTGAGCCGACTTGCCGAACAACAAAAACAACGTAAAATGGGAGAAATAGAATCCACGCTTTTGTCTCTCCCTATCTATGAAAGTCATCGCGATCAACGGCAGTCCCCAGTCGGACGGCAACACGGCACAAGCCTTGCAGATTCTGCTCGGCGAAGTTCAACAGAAGGGCATCGACACGGAACTCGTGACCATCGGACACAAGGCGATTCACGGCTGTATCGGTTGCGGACGATGCCGGGAAGCGCAAAACAGCACATGTGTCGCTTTTCCTAACGATTCGGTGAACGAATTGCTGCCGAAACTGATCGCCGCCGATGCGATTGTGATCGGCTCTCCGACATTTTTTGCAGGCATCAATGGTACGATGAAATCTTTTTTGGACAGGGTCTTTTATGTTTCGCTCGTCAACGGCGGTCTGTTTCGATTGAAGTACGGAGCGGCAATCGTGGTGTTGCGGCGCGGCGGAGGGACGGCGGCATTTGACGAACTGAACAAGTATTTTCAGATTTCCGAAATGACGCTCGCCAGCGGTTGCTATTGGAGTGCCGTCCATGGACGGACACCGGGAGAATTGCATCAAGACCTCGAAGGACTTCGGATTCTTCGGACACAGGGGCGAAACTTGGCGTATCTTTTGCAGTTGGCACAGCACGGCAAAACACACATTCCGCTGCCGGAAAGGGTAGAACCTGTCTCCACCAATTTTGTGAGATGAAGATCTACGCTGGACATGTCGGGTGTGTAAAACATTTGTGATAGTTTTTGAAGAGGCGCAAGAGCGGGGAACACAAGCCCCATGGTTTGAGACATGGTTGCATGTTCTGGCGATTGACTCCGAAATTCCCCCACTGGACAATCTGGCACCATAAGAGTAGCATGCTTATCGGAAGATGAATCAGACTAACCTGTGAAAAAGAAAGCAAAAAAGAAAAAATTGAAGGCGAAAGAGCAAAAGAGCCTTCATAACAGTGATTGTGGAGGCGCGTTCGATAATCGGGTGCACCGGCTTATCGAGATTAGCCGTCAGGTTGAGGCTCTCCGTAGCGAACAGGAGCGTTTGCTCCAATCGTTACTACCGGATAGTGAGCCGGAGTTATACTTTGCCGATCACAAACGGCGAATCAGTTGGGCGAGCGGCTCGGTCAAACTCGGCAAAAAATCCTATCTGTTTGTGAAGACAATCTGGCTTGGGGAAAATCATCAAGTAGAATTTGCCGAGTTGGAAGAAAGCGTATGGAAGAAACAACTCGCAGAAAAAATATTTATTTCACTACAAACTGTTTCCATGTTGGCACGACATACACAAAAAAATCTTACAGAGGTGAATTTCCCCTATGAAATTGAGACCATTAAAAATGATTCCAGCCGGGAATTAGAAGGCTTTCGTTTGGTTTTTCCATTTACAAGAAAAGAATCTTAATGCCAAAAATGGACACTCTGGTATAATGGTGTCCCAACATGCACAGGTGTTTTTGATTTATACTATAAATACTGTGAAAAGGAGAAAATTACATTATGTTCGGATTCCTGAAAAAAATACTCCCGCCTGCGAATGAAGAGTTTTTTGTACTTTTCGAAGAAGCGGCAGCCAACTGCACGGAAACGGCGAAACTGTTTTGCCGGGTCAGCGAAGCAGGCATCAGCGATGCCGTTCTGGAAGAGGCGCGGCACTTAAAAAAGCAGAGCAATGAAATTGCCAAGACCGCCTTCCGCAAATTGAATAGCACGTTTATCACTCCCATTGACCGGGAAGATATTCAGAGTTTAGTGAATCTACTCAACAAAATCACTAAAAGAATTGTGAGGGCATGCTCCAATCTGCGCATTTACCAAGTCGAAAGCACCACACCGGAGATAAAATCGCAGGCGGCAAACCTGAAGGAAGCGGTCGACGAATTGGTTCCGATCATCCGGTTGATCCGCAATACTTCGCAGGTTGATAACGCCACGGCACTCAATAGCCGAATGAAAGACATCGAATCCAGAGGGGACGAAATCCTGAATCAAACGATGGCGAAACTTTTTTCGAACACTTCATCGCCGCTGGATGTAATGAAGTACCGCGAAATCCACAAGGACATCGAAAGCGCACTGAACTTTTGCTATGATGTTTCCGACGAAGTGCTGAGCGTGGTGCTGAAATATAGTTAGATTTCTCTTCTGCGCCTCACAGGGTAGGCGGCTAAACAAATAAAAATACTTTATGATTACTGCCATCATCCTTTTAATCCTTGTTATTGTCGCTGCACTTGCCTTTGAATACATCAACGGTTTCCATGATGCCGCGAATGCGATTGCTACCGTCGTTTCCACCAAAGTGTTAACGCCTCGAACGGCAATACTCTATGCGGCGGTGCTCAATTTTTTCGGCGCATTTTTCGGAACTCACGTCGCCAAAACCATCGGTTCCGGCATCGTAGACAAAATTGCAGTGTCGCAGGAAGTCATTATTTGTGCGTTGCTTGGAGCGATTATTTGGAATCTCATCACCTGGGTTTTCGGGATTCCTTCGAGTTCTTCCCACGCACTCATCGGCGGACTTTTGGGTGCCGCTATCGTTCATAACGGCTTTGGTATCGTACACGTTGATGGTTTGATTTCAAAGGTCATTATTCCAATGTTTGCGTCTCCACTGATAGGATTCCTCGTCGGTTTTTCGTTTATGCTCCTGTTGCTTTGGATGTTTGCCAAAGCGTCGCCGGAAAGAATCAATAAAAAATTCAAATTTTTGCAAGTCTTTTCGGCAGGAGTGATGGCGTTCAGCCACGGCTCGAATGACGCACAAAAAACGATGGGAATCATCACATTAAGTTTGTTGACCTTTTGGATGGTGTCCCTCGGACATCCGGAACCCGATGATTTTATTCTCAAAAAGGTGTCTGTTGAAGACTCGGTAACAGTGAACCTCAACGACTTCGTCAATGCGAACAGCACGGTCACAAAATTTGAAAAGGATGTTGCTTATGTGCTTTCCGCGAAGTCGGGCGATGGAGTTCCTGTAAAAGTTGAGTTTACTTACAAAGATGGAGCATTTGTGTTTGCGAAAGACTCTGGCATAACGGTTGAAGACGATGGTTCGACAATCACGTTCACAAACCCACTCTTCAAAGCGAATGAAGAATGCACAGTCTGGCTTAAGGCGTATAAATTTTCCATTCCTATTTGGGTGATTTTTATTTGTGCCGTTACAATGGCATTAGGAACGGCGGCGGGCGGATGGAAAATCATTCGCACATTGGGACACAAGATGATCAAGTTGAAGCCGATTCATGGTTTTGCGGCGGAAACAACGGCAGCGAGTACGATTTTGACATGTACGTACCTCGGAATTCCGGTCAGTACCACGCACATCATTTCGACGGCGATTATGGGAGTCGGCAGCACGATCCGGTTCTCCGCCGTCAAATGGGGACTCGTCGGCAACATCGTATTGGCTTGGTTCTTGACGATCCCGGTTTCTGCTGCACTTTCAGGGGTGCTGTATAAGGTGTTCGTAGGTGAGTAGCAATAATGGTGTTTTACTTTCCTATTCCAACGTGGGCCACGCCAGTTCGCCACGTAGTTGCGCTTCGCCGCCTTCTTTTTCGTACACTCCGTAAAAATTGGAGAGGCAGTCAAGCCATAACACGATCCGGTGCATCTCTTCGGCGGACAGTTTTACGTCATAGTGTCCCGACTTGAGAATCCGATAAAGCGGAGCAACATGAGCCCCGAATTTTCCCGGCATTGTCCGAAGCGGCTCGCCATAGGCTGTGAAGCCATATGGACGGGCAAGATTGTTATACGAAGCGTAAAATTTGTTGTTAATCGGCTCCTTTGCCAATGAAAATGTATTGGACTCCGGGTTCGCATGACACTCGACGCAGTGCTTGTCCAAGACCGGTTGCACGAGCAGTGGATACGAAAACGGATACGCTCCCGGCACCGTCTCCGGCTTGATTTTCGAGGCGGCACGCAACATCGCCCTCGGTTGCACTACCGGCACGACACTGCTCTTGTTTTCGTGGCAACCGGTACAGGAAAGCGTTTCTCCCGGCTGGACATACGACGAACTTCGCATCGACTGCACTGCCAGTCCATTTTCGTCGATTGCCTGAAATTGAAATTCGATCTGCGCCGGCATCTCGAAATAGGCACTGCCGTCTTCTTCAACCGGTACCGTCCCCAGCACCCAGCGGGCAAGATTCACAGAGTCGCCACTCGCCGCTTCACGATAACCCGTTTCGTGCGGCGGATATCCCGACGGCATCGACATCGGGAGAAGTTGGATAATACGCAACTCCTTTATCTTCGTTCCCTCCGGGAAGGGGCGAAGCGAATCATAGACATTAGTAAGCGAAAGCGTTCCGAACGCATCCGTATGTTCGCCGGAAATCTTGCCGTCTGCCTGCTTCAAGTCAATACGTCCTCCTTTGCGAATTCCCAAATACGGCGTATGTTCGACGGTCGAAATGTCGTATGTCGTCGGCAACACATGTGGCATCGGGCGCGGTGCGAGCGGCATCGGCGACATGCTGGCAATGTCTGGGTCGCGGTAGAGCAATTCCCGATTGCCGTGAATGTCGCACAGATAGATTCCGTAGTTCCCACGACCGTAAGGTCCGCCCTGGGCACCTACGCCGGGAGTGGACGCACCAGGAATCATCGCGCCGGGTTGATACGAAAAGTCTGCCACACACAAGAAATAGGTCTCGGACAACGCCCACGGCGTGCCATAGACCTGGGTACTGATGTGATCCTGCGATTCAGGAAAGCCGACATCCGGTGTGAGTCGCCTGACGGGAGCCATGGCATCGTCGTCCTCCACACGCGGGTCAATCTGAATAATCGAACCGAAGGCTTGTCCATGATGCGGTGCGGCAGTCCCAATAAACTTGTGCGAATCAGGAATCGCCCGGACTCCAAGTTCCATGTCCGGTCGGCGGTGCCGATGAGAATAATTCCCATGCACTTGACGCGGATCACGACCGTCAAGCGTCGTGACCCACGGAAGATGTACGATACAGCCGTATCGGTCAACGTAATCCCAGCGGGTGTAAATGATTTTCCCGTCATGGGTTACGTTCGGATTCCATTCATTCGTTTCGTGAAAACTCAAGGGACGCATCTGTGTACCGTCAGGATTCATGTCGTAGAGGGTATAAGTCGGACACTCCCGACCGCAACGTAGATAGCCGTTGCGCCGCTCCGAGATGAAAGCAAGTCGACCATTCGGCAACCAGCAGGGGTCGAAATCGTTCCACGTCTCATCCGTGATCTGCCGCAGTGCGCTCCCATCCGCATTGCAGGTAAAAATGTGATAGACCCGACCAAGTTCCCAATGTCCGCGAGTTACGTCAAGCGTGTGGATATGCGTGGTATTCGTCATGTCTGACAGTTTGTAAGGCATGCTCGGCTCGTCCAATTCGACGTAAGCAAACGCAATTTTAGTACCGCAGAACGAAACGCTCGGCGAAAGGAATGACCCCTTATCGAGTTTTGTCCCTTTGAGTCGACCGGACTCAACGACACTGTTTTCAAGGAGATTGCGAACTTCTCCGGTTTCGATATTTAGCACGTATAATCCGCCGCCGGGTCGCTGATTGGTGCCGTAATACTGGTCGCACATGTGATCAAAGCCAGCACGGTGACGTTTGACAAAGAGGTATTCCTTGACACCATCATTCAATGGGCTGTACACGCTATTCAACATGGTTCCCCGGCGTACATCACAAACGTCGCGAAACACCTCGAAACGTCTGGCAACGTTATCAACTGGAATGTTTGTTACCATAGCCTTGAATCTTTCGAACCGTCCGCCGGTGGGTGACATTGCCAAGCCTCGCCGCACCACCACATCTAGCGGATCGCGGTCTTCGGGTAGTATCAGCGAAGCAGACGAGGCGACTTCGTCTTTGATCGCTGCCCAATAGAGCGGTGTCTTAAACCGTTCGGCAAGGAGGTTCCACTCGTCAATGCGTTCCTGCAATTCGGGATCTTCTGGCGCATTAGGCATCCGGGCAACGATTTTTGCGCTGGGTTGCATCTGTCCAGCGCCGCTGGCACGGAATCGGTATCCGGCGGAAATCGGTTGACATTCTGCTATCGAACCGAAAACATCTCCATTGAGCGAAGAGACGGCAACGAATTTCAAGTATCGGGCATCGACCGTTTTGCCGAAGTCAATGGTGTGCATTCGTTTCTTATCAGTAAATTCTCCTTTCGCTATCGGCTCGCCGAACACTGCTTTACCGTCGACGGCATCTTTGGCGGCGTAGAGTTCGTACTTGCCGAAGGTTCCGTTGCCGTGTTCGCGGCGCGGCGTGTAAGTGAAACCGGTGAGCGGATAGACTTCGCCGAGATCGATTCCAATGGCGTGTGGACCGGGAGGTTGGTTTCCTACTTTTTTGTCAATGCCGAAGAGTACGGTGCGGACGGCATCTACTGCTGTGAGGTCAAGCGGAGCATCAAGATGGGAAAGCCGATCTGTTCCGTCTGGTAGGGGCATGAAGCCGGGCGATGCCGGTTCGGTGGCACCGGGATGATCATATCCACAGGCATAGTGGTATCCGCAGGCGACGGGATGCGGTGCCAGATGGACTTGCGGCGCGGCGGAAAACTGCGTGTGCCACATGGTTTCGGCATTACCGTCCATCGCACGATAGACTTCGTAGTTGGCGTTTTCGCTACTGGCGAAGAGTTGGATGGGGACGATTTTCACCTCCGCCGTTTCGCCTTGGACAAGCGGCAAGAATGTGAGACACAAAACGAAAGCAACGAATTTTTTGAACATGATACAGGTCTCCTAGTGGGTCAAAGCAGGAATTGGGAAGCGGGGACACCGACTTATGTGTTATTGTAACCTATTTATGAAAAAATTTCAAGCATGAGCGGCGGACAGTCATGCTCCCGAGCGAGCGGGGTGTGTAAATCTTGTTAGTGGTACTTTGGTACAATGTTGGGCTAGGAATTTTTTACAAGGACGTATTTTATGCCCCCAGACTCCCCCCGCCCCAGTACCCGCGAACTTCTCATGGCGAAGTTCGAAGCCTTGCTCGACGAGTGCGATCTCGTCACCAACAACGCCGCCTATGGCGAAGCACTCGATGATTGACGAACTGGGTATGCCCTATTATAGTGCGTCATACTCCCGGGTCAGACGATCCGATTGACCGCATTGAGTATCGCAATCGTTGTTGCCTCAATCGTGTCCGTCGATACGCCATGTCCGCGAAAGGTCTCGCCGTCATGGTCGAGCAGTACCGTTACATCGCCCTGCGCATCTTCGCCTACCGTAACGCTTTGCGCCGTGAACTCCTTGACCGAAATGTCCAAACCGACAAGTTCACGAATCGCAAGAAAGATCGCATCAATCGGACCATCGCCGCCGCACATCTTTTTCGTGTACTCTTGGTCATCTTTGCGGATTTTCAGCGTCAGCATCGGTTCTTTATCCGTTTGACACTGTAAATTGTACGACACAAAACTCCAACCGCTCACCGCTTTCGGAGGTACATCGGCTTTGCCTTCGTGAATCAACTGCTCAATCAGTGCCAAAATGTCTTCGTCGTAAATGTTTTTCTTTCGGTCGGCAAGTTTTTTGAACTCCTCGAAAACCTTGGGCAGCAGTTCCGCATCCAACTCGTATCCTAATGTCTTGGCTCGATCCGCCAGTGCCGCACGACCGCTGTGCTTGCCGAGAACCAAGTCCGTTTTCAGAAAACCGACATCCGCAGGAGACATAATTTCATACGTCGTCGGATGTTTCAGCATGCCGTCTTGATGGATACCAGACTCATGCGCAAAGGCATTTTGACCGACAATCGCTTTGTTTCTCGGCACTTTCAAGCCCGTTACCGTTGCCACCAATCGGCTCGTCGGTACAAGTTTTTGCGTGATGATATGCGTCGTGGCATTGTAAATATCATTTCGGGTTTTCAGTGCCATCACGACTTCTTCTAGCGCACAGTTTCCCGCCCGCTCGCCGAGACCGTTAATCGTACATTCAACTTGTCCCGCTCCCGCCCGCACCGCCGCAAGACTCGTCGCCACTGCCATTCCGAGATCGTTATGATTATGAACACTAATCACTGCCCGGTCAATGTTCGGTACACGTTCAAAGAGACTGCGGATGCGTTCGTACATTTCGCTTGGCGTGGCATAGCCGACGGTATCAGGAATGTTCACGGTCGTTGCGCCGGCATTGATAACCGCTTCGACGACCCGGCAGAGGTGGTCGATTTCCGTTCGGGTGGCATCTTCGGCAGAGAATTCGACATCGGAGCAGAATTTCCGGGCGTATCGGACTCCTTCGGCAGCGGCTTCGATATTGCGTTCGGGAGTGTGCCGCAGTTTGTACTGACGGTGAATTGGACTGGAGGCGAGAAAGACGTGAAGTCTCGGCTGTTCGGCTTTTTTGAGTGCTTCGGTGGCGGCTTCGATGTCTTTTTCGACACATCGGGCAAGTGAACAGATGCTGCTGCCTTTGACGGTATTGGCAACTGCTTGCACGGACTCAAAGTCTCCGGGCGAGGCGATAGCGAATCCGGCTTCGATGACATCGACCCCGAGTTCGACGAGGGCTTCGGCTACTTTGAGTTTTTCGCTCAAATTCATGCTCGCCCCTGGTGATTGTTCGCCGTCGCGGAGAGTTGTGTCAAATATCTTAATGGTGCGCATGAAAATAGTGTACCGCAAATGGAGTAATAGGCAAGGGTACAGGTCAGTAGAAACGCAATCGTAAAAATTGCGCTCTCTTGCTTTTCCATTTCGCATGTGATACACTCACAATAGTGATGTCTCCTCTTTCTTCCGAAAAAACAGTCCAGGAATTGTTTTACGAGCAATTCAACTTGCCGCACGAAGCGATGCAGTATAACTGCGACGGCTATCATAACGGTTGCCTACTCGAATTCAAAAAGAGCAATCGCACCTCCATCAATGCCGCCCTGTTTCAAGCCGTAAAATATCTTTCTTCCTTTCGTGTACGTGGCATTCCTGTACCTGCCCGGATACTGCTTGTGTTTCCCAGCATCAAAACAGTTTATCTTGTTCAAAGCGAGAAATACTTTGCCGATATTCACAAATTGTATCACGATTCCGCTTCCCGAAATACGAAAAATTGGAAAAAACAAGTTACGGACTACGAAACGATCAATTATGCCAAGCCCGAAGGTATCGCCCGACTCAATCAACTTTTGCACGAAGACGAACCACAATGGTTGAAAGTTACCATTGACGAACACTGCGTTGTCAGCTGGGCACAGACGTTTTATCGACTCAATCCGAAAGCAAAAAAAGAGGACTTTCTCTACGAAAGCGATGACCTGTTTATTACTCATCGGGGAAAAATTCCTTTTCGTAACGAGACAGGCATCTTGTCGTTGACTTCTGTCGCGTATATGCCATCTTCCCAGATTTCGGTAACGACTCTAAATAATTCGACACAAAAATCTCTTTGCCGTTTTGGTCTGAGGTTGTGGTAACATTTCTCATTCCATACGTCAGGTTCCAAGGAATAATGTTTGCAAACGAAAATAAATTACGAATGTACTCACTATCATCATAAGTGATTAACCATTTATGATTGCAATGTTTCATTACTTCCGAAAATTTTCTATGATTGAACGATTTGTGTAAATGTCCATTCT